>Ga0209062_1000208_pt1 | contig 222261 bp, 192 predicted proteins | sample Coa_R2_2_FD_187158 | JGI IMG/M metagenome (GOLD analysis project Ga0209062, IMG submission 187158) | Surface soil microbial communities from Centralia Pennsylvania, which are recovering from an underground coalmine fire - Coalmine... | ecosystem: Environmental > Terrestrial > Soil >... | reverse complement strand
CGCACCGCATTTGTTATGCGGTTAAAGCTAATTCCAATCTTGCTATCTTGAATATTCTGGCAAAATTGGGATCTGGATTTGATATTGTTTCGGGTGGCGAATTGGAACGTGTGCTTGCTGCCGGCGGCGATCCCGCAAAAATTGTTTTTTCAGGCGTTGGTAAAACCGATTCTGAAATCTTGCGCGCCCTTGAAGTTGGTATTTTTTGTTTCAATGTAGAATCGGAAGCCGAACTCGAAAAAATTAATCAACTGGCTGAGAAGCAAAATAAAATTGCACCCATTTCTCTACGTGTGAATCCGGATATTGATGCACGGACTCATCCCTATATCGCAACCGGTTTAAAAGAAAATAAATTTGGCATAGAACTTTCTGATGTCATGCCACTCTGCCAAAAAATAAAATCATTAAACAATATAAAACTGATTAGCATCGGCTGTCACATTGGTTCTCAATTAACGGAACTCGATCCTTTTTTAGAAGCACTGGATTGTCTTTTGGATTTAATTCAAAAATTAAAATCGGCCCAACTGGATTTACATTATTTAAATTTAGGCGGAGGCCTCGGCATTGCATATCGAGATGAAACACCACCTGCGATTTCTGACTATATTTCTGCAATCCGAAACAAATTAGCGCCTTCTAAACTCGAGTTAATTCTAGAACCAGGCCGAATTATTGTTGCGAATGCTGGCATTTTAGTAACTAAAGTGGAATATCTGAAACACAATGATCACAAAAATTTTGCAATCGTTGATGCAGGCATGAATGATTTGATTCGACCTGTTTTATATGATGCGTGGCACAATATTATTCCTGTTTCAGAAAAAAATGGCAACAAAACACACTATGACATTGTAGGACCCGTTTGTGAGTCGGCGGATTTTTTTGGAAAAGATCGTGAACTAGCGCTAGAGACTGGCGATTTATTGGCAATTATGTCATCAGGAGCTTATGGTTTTAGCATGAGTTCGAATTATAATTCTCGTCCGCGACCGTCGGAGGTTATCGTCAATGGCGACCAAACACATCTGATTCGCAAACGTGAAAAAGTGGATGATTTATTTGCGTTGGAACAAATTATTAAGTGAGAAGCAAAATGGATTTTACTTTAACCGAAGATCAATTAGCCTTTCAAAAAATGGTCCGCGAATTTGCGGCTGCCGAAATTGCCCCTTTCGCAAAAGAATGGGATGAAAACCATGTTTTTCCAGTCGATGCAATGCGTCATGCTGCCGCGTTAGGATTAGGTGCCATCTGTGCGAGCAATGATGTCGGGGGCACAGAACTTTCAAGACTGGATGCTGCCATTATTTTCGAAGAATTAGCCGCCGCCTGCGTTTCAACCGCTGCTTATATATCCATCCACAACATGGTAGCAAAATTGATTGACCAATTTGGCAGTCCTGAATTACGTAAACAATGGGTCCCCAAATTAGCCTCGATGGAAATTTTCAGCAGCTACTGTCTGACTGAACCCGATGCCGGTTCCGATGCGGCTTCACTCAAAACAACCGCAGTCATTGACGGCAATGATTATATTTTAAATGGCGCAAAATCCTTTATTTCCGGCGGTTCTGAAAGCGATTTATATGCATGCATGGTACGCACCAATGGCGAAGGCGCAAAAGGGATTAGCTGCATTCTTGTGGAAAAAGGCACTCCCGGATTACATTTTGGTAAAAAAGAACTGAAATTAGGCTGGCGGACGCAACCCACTACCATGGTTTTTTTCGAAAACTGCCGCGTTCCCATCACCAATCGCGTGGGTGCAGAAGGCCAGGGTTTTAACATTGCATTATCCGCACTGAATGGCGGCCGCATTAATATTGCTGCTTGTTCCATTGGCGGCGCACGGGCGTGTTTGCAATTAGCGCGTCAACATATGTTTGAGCGCAAACAATTTAAAAAGAAATTAGCTGAATTCGAAGGCTTGCAATTTAAGTTTGCTGATATGTTCACGAATCTCGAAGCATCCCGATTAATGACTTATCGTGCCGCCTACGCACTAGATCATAAACATCCGGATGCCCTGATGTATTGCGCCATGGCAAAACGTTTTGCAACAGACATTGCGTTCGATATTTCCAGTCAGGCCATGCAAATTTTCGGCGGATACGGCTATATTTGCGAATATCCCATTGAAAAATATTTTCGTGATCTACGCGTGCATTCCATTCTCGAAGGCACAAATGAAATCATGCGGGTGATCATTGCAAAGCATGCGCTGGATGAAAAATTTCAACTAGTCTAACAATTCCCTAAAAATTCACTTAAGAAAACCTTAAGGTTTGCGGCGTACAGTAAATAATTCGTACAAGCATAATACAGGGAGGTTATCGTGCAAGCTAGTCAACTCACAAGCGCAGAAAATACTGCTACTCCAGCAAAAACCGGTGAATCACAAATTTTATTGAAACCTCCCGCATTGGATATTGTAGTTGATCCAATGTCGAATACCGGTTCCAGTCATTCTGGCAGTTCGCTACAATCTGAAACCGGCGAGCCTACACCGAATAAACCTGGCATTCCTCGTAGCGGTTCGCAGCAACCGGGTTTGCCTGAACAACGTTCATTATCCGATTTAATGCCGCCCACTCCTTCACCTATTTTACAGCCTGGGGCAACGGGAAGATCTTTTCCCGCTTTGAGTCTTTCAGACAAAAAAACTTCTGAAATCGAACTGGGTGGAGTACCAAGATCCACAGAAGGGGCTCCAAAAAAAGATGAAGCAATAACAGGTGAAACAGAAACAAAAGAAGGATGTTGTGCGCGCGTACAACCCATTATTTTTCCTAAAGTCTACAAAAAACCAAGAACAAAATGCCAACAACGAACGAACCATCTTCTGACGCTGGGACAAGTAGGTTTTTCCTCCTATTGGGCTGTCGAAGCATTCTTAACTGTATCAAATCCCTGGTTAGGAATTTTGTATGGCGTTGTTGCCTATACGGGCGTTCATGGCGTTGGCAGCGGTACCATCAAAATCATTTCCATGATTGCAGGCGGCCATTCAAAATTAAAAGACCATGATGCTGCTTTGGCTGATCTTCAAAGTGAAAATGAAAAACTTAAACAACGAGCTATCGTTTTAGAAGCCAAAGCAAGAGAAAATGAAAAATTAAAAAAAGATTTTGAACTGTTAAAAATCGAAATGCATCATAATGTAGAAGCAATGAGAGCACTGCAAAGTGGCGTAAAAAAATCAGTGAATGCCGCATTGCGCGAAGTGAGAAGTTCGTCAGTTGGATCGAGTTCAAATGGTGGGATGTTTGGACCGGCGGATACCAAAGAGCAAGGCTCATCTGAAGCAGAGCCGCTGCTGGCAGAGCAAGCATCGGCTTCGGGTAATCAAGAAAAAGCAACTACTGCAAAAAAACTTGTTTGATAGAATTTGAGGGAACAATGATGAAGAAACGCAGCAAATCAAAAGCTAGTGTCATCCCGCAAAACGTTCGTCCCGGTGAGTAATCGATGTTATTAACTATCACGAACGTTTCTGCGGGACCCGGGCTTTTATCAATTTATCAGAGCTCTACTTTTATCGCTGCAAAAGCCCAGGCCCCGCAGAATAGCTCGTGATATTCCTGTAATACTTTTTTATGTCTAGCCCTCGCTATTTGCGGGGTGACAAATGGTTAAAATAGGGTGATGCCATTAGTTTTGATTAATAAAATTAATAATCCCTGAAAAATCCACTTCACCATTACCTTGTTCCACAAAACGTGTATAGAGCTCTGTGGCTTCTGCGCCTAATGGAATAAATGCATTTACATCTTCTGCGGCATGTTCAGCAAGATGCAAATCCTTCAACATCATTTTCGCCATGAAGCCTGGTTTATAATCATGATTGGATGGCGCTTTTTCAACAATCCCTGGCACCGGACAGTAACTTGTCATGGACCAGCATTGTCCTGAGGCATTGGAACTGATTTCAAAAAATTTTTTAGGATCTAATCCTAATTTTTGTCCGAGTGAAAAACCTTCGGAAACGGCAATCATGGAAATTCCCAAAATTAAATTATTGCAAATTTTGGCCGCTTGTCCTGTTCCAGCAGTTCCCGCGTGCACGATTTTTTTGCCTAATTTTTCCAAAATAGGTTTTGCGCGTTGGAAATTTTTTTCGGATCCACCGACCATAAAAGTAAGTGTTGCAGCTTCTGCACCTGCCGTTCCACCGGAAACGGGTGCATCAACCATCGCAATATTTTTTTCTTCGGCCATTTTATGTAACTCACGTGAAATCGCAATTTCAATTGATGACGAATCGATGTACAAAACATTTTTAGGTGCCTGATTAAAAATGCCTTGATCGCCAACACAAACATCATGGACTTGTTGTCCGGTTTGCAGCATCGTGATAATCACTTCTGCATTTTTCACCGCCTCTGTGGGTGATGCAGCAGTTTTTGCACCTTCTTTTTGAAGCGCATCAATCGCAGGCTGCATCACATCGAATACAGTAACTTCATGTCCTGCTTTTATTAAATTTTTTGCCATGGGATTGCCCATGTGGCCGAGGCCGATGAAAGTGATGTTTGACATGTTGTTTCCTTTTAACTTTGTTCGTCATTGCGAGGAGCGCTCTTTGCGACGAAGCAATCTTCATGAGATTGCTTCGGCCTAAAAAGCAGGCCTCGCAATGACATGGTACTTATCAATGCAACGGCATTGAAAAATCCGCGCCGTCTTTATTTTTAAACCATTTTTGAGTGATGGTTTTTAATTTTGTATAAAACTGCACGCCCTCGGTGCCGTGCATGTGAATATCACCGAACATGGAACGCTTCCAGCCACCAAAACTGTGATACGCAACGGGAACAGGAATTGGAATATTAATTCCAACCATGCCCACTTGAACTTGGTTTGCAAACGTGCGCGCAGCATTGCCGTCACGCGTGAAAATCGCTGTGCCATTTCCAAATTCGTGTTCATTCACTAATTTCAGTGCGCTTTTTAAATCTGGAACGCGCACGATTGATAAAACCGGTCCAAAAATTTCTTCTTTGTAAACACGCATTTCGGGTTTAACTTTGTCAAACAAAGTTGCTCCAATAAAAAACCCTTTTTCGAAACCTTTGGGTTTAAAATTGCGGCCATCGACAACGAGTTCTGCACCTTCTTTTTCGCCGAGATCAATATAAGATTTCACGCGATCCCAATGTGCATCAGTAACTAAAGGTCCCATGTCAGTTTCTTTTTTTGATCCTTCGCCAATTTTTAATTTTTCCATGCGAGGTTTGATTTTTGCAATTAATTCATCTGCGACTTTATCGCCCACAGCGACCACAACTGAGATTGCCATGCAACGTTCACCGGCTGAGCCGTAAGCTGCACCGACAATTGCATCAGCAGCTTGATCGAGATCAGCATCCGGCATAACGACACCGTGATTTTTGGCGCCACCAAAGGCTTGAACGCGTTTGCCGTAGGAAGTTGCAGTTTTAAAAACATATTCTGCAATTGGAGTGGAACCGACAAAGCTGACTGCTTTCACATCAGGGTGAACCAATAATGCGTTCACCGCATCTTTGTCACCTTGAACAACATTTAAAACGCCATCAGGGACGCCTGCTTCTTTTGCCAATTCTGCTAATCGTATCGAACACGATGGATCTTTTTCAGAGGGTTTTAAAACAAATGTATTCCCGCAAGCAATCGCCATCGGAAACATCCACAATGGAATCATCACTGGAAAATTAAAAGGCGTAATACCAACGCACACGCCCAAAGGTTGCCGCACCGAATAACTATCCATTTCCGTTGCAACATCTTCTGAAAAATTTCCTTTTAAAAGATTGGGAATCCCGCAGACAAATTCCACCACATCAATACCGCGTTGCACGGAACCTTGTGCATCCACAAATGTTTTACCATGTTCTTGCGTGACTAATTTAGCAAGCTCATCTAAATTTTTTTCTAATAACGCTTTAAATTTAAATAAAATTCGCGCGCGTTTCAAAGGTGTCGTCGCAGACCAAGCAGGAAAAGCCGCTTTTGCAGCAGCAACAGCTTTATCAATCATTGTTTGATCAGCTAAGGCGACTTCACCAATCACGCTGCCTGTTGCTGGATTATAAATATCGAGCGTTTTGCCTTTGCTTTCGATTGTTTTGCCATTGATGAAGTGGGCGACTTTATATGTCATGTGACTTTTCCTTCAGAAACTATTTTGTGTTATTGTATTCTTAAATCATTTACTCACAAGTGATATTTATGGCCGTCGAACGCATCAAGCCGATCACCGAATATCGAGAAGCACTAAAGCGCTGTCTGACAGCGTGGGATCTGACTTTGTTAGGTGTGGGTGCAATCATTGGCGCAGGCGTCTTTGTATTAACTGGTGTTGCAGCGGCTACCAAAGCAGGCCCTGCCGTTTCCGTGTCCTATGTTGTTGCCGGATTAGCATGTTTGTTTTCAGCATTAGCCTACGCAGAACTCGCTGCCAGTATTGGCGGCTGTGGTAGTGCTTATAGTTATTCTTATGTCGGATTCGGGCAATTTATCGCATGGGTGATAGGCTGGGATTTATTACTCGAATACACCATGAGTGTTTCGACCGTTACGATTGGCTGGTCGGGTTATGTGAATAATGCGCTGGAATCGATTGGCATTACACTGCCTGAACGGTTTACTAAAAATCCTTTTGATGGCGGGCTTGTTGATTTGCCCGCGGTGATTATCATTGGCTTTCTTGCCATTCTCTTGTGTATTGGGTCAAAACAAAGTTCGCGTTTTAATTCGCTAATGGTTCTGATTAAATTAAGCGTGATTGCGATTTTCATTTTTATTGCTGTGCAAAATATTCAAACGACGAATTGGCAAAACTTTTTTCCCTTTGGCTGGGAAGGCGTGATGAATGGTGCGGCACTGGTCTTTTTTGCCTATATTGGTTTTGATGCTGTTTCAACCGCTGCCGAAGAAACCATCGATCCTCAGCGCAGTTTACCCATTGGTATTATCACGTCTGTCGTTTTTTGTACTCTGATTTATATTGTTGTCGGTGTATTATTGACGGGGATTGTTCCCTATCAAATATTGAATGTCCCGTCACCCATCGCTTCCGCCCTATTGAAAATTGGGCATCCTGTGGCAGCAGGCATTATTGCTTTGGGTGCAGTTGCAGGTCTTACCACGGTCATGTTAGTCATGTATTACGGGTTAACACGGGTGTGTCTTGCCATCACCCGCGATGGATTGCTGCCATCTTTTTTTGCTAGCATCAATGCTAAGACTCGAACCCCTGTTTTGATCATTTCGCTGAGTGGTCTCGTGATTGCAGCCATTGCTGGGTTCGTGCCTATTCATTTGGCCGCGGAACTTGTGAATATTGGTACCTTGGCTGCGTTTGCCCTGGTTTGCGGGGGGGTTATCGTATTACGTATTACGCAACCCGATCTTGAGAGGCCGTTTAGACTTCCATTTAACCCATTAATTCCATTAGCCGGACTTTTGTTCTGCCTCTATCTCATGGTACATCTGGCCTGGATGACCTGGGCGCGATTTATTATCTGGTTTTTCATAGGGTTAGCAGTATATTTTCTATACAGTCGTAAGCATAGTTTGCTGTCCAATTATTAGGCTTGTTTTTTGCTTAAAAATCAATTAGAATGCACTCGCTCAGCTCATTAATTGAACTAATTATAATCAATAAACCATGCAAACGAGACCAACTGAAAGTCTATGGGGACGATGCTGGTCTGGCACAACTAGCTTTTGCCGGAAAGCGGGCTCAGTTATTAAAAAAACGGTTTCGGTTGTTAAAAAAGGTGTCAAATGGGGTATCATCGTACCTAATGTTATTACAGCTGCAGTAGTAGTCTTAGCCGCCAGAAATCTTTTTAGCAATCAAAAAGCAGCAGAAGAATTATTTGAAACCCCAAATCCCAACGATGCCAATGTCTTAATTATGGCCATTACTTTTACTGCCGGTACTGTTATCGGGACTGTACCTCGCATTTGGTCAATCATTAAATATTGTCGCGGAAACCCTACGCCCAAGAAAAAAAACACCGAAGAGATTTCAGAATCCAAGAAACCAGCTGATAATTCTCACGATCCTGTTCTTGAAACTGCCGACCAACTCGAAAATCAAGAACCTGAGGCTGATACCCCGCCTGATTCATTACCTGTCGCTGCCGATCAAATTGGAAATACCGTTGCCGAAAGCAAAGCAGAAGAGACTCAAGAATTGTTAGCAGATGACGAGGAAACCTGCTGCGAAGCCTGTGGAAATGATTATTGCTCTTGCTCTCGCCGTTGCCTTAGCTCGCATATGGCATTTTGGTTTAAACGTCTTTGTTCCACCAATATTCTTACCACTTGCATTATCGCTGGTAATCTTGGCATGGTAACCATTTTTAGAACAATTCGGGGACAATCCGCACCGGAATTTCTAAATGACGAGTCCTCTCTCGGTCAATTTTTACAGGTCATGACTTGGGTATTGCCAATTGAATTTGCGCTTAATTATCTCGCTTATAATTTAAATTTTTTAACCTATCCTAGAATTGATAAAATGAAAGAAGCGGTGCAAACCAAGGAATATGATTTAACCGGTGCAAATTTAGCTTTTACGATGCTCTTAGCTTCACCTTGTATTTTGAGTTCCCCTTTTGGTACTTATTTTAACTTAACCTCTTCATTTGAAAATTTCGTATTTTTTAAAAACCTTTTTGAAGCCGGTATTAAACCCATTGCAATTATTTTTAGCGCAATAAATTTGCCTATTACTGCTATCATGTTATTTCCAAGCGCTCATGATTTTGTTGCCACTTTTCGTGCTGATCCTTCTAAGAGTTTTCGCGAAAGATTAGGCATGGTATTTGAAGTGCCTTACTATTATTCGGAAAGATTAGATTATTTAACCTGCGGTCTTGCTTCAAATCCTCTAAGAATAGTGTCGCGAGTTCTGATTGTGGCAAATATTTTAGATTCTGGTTGTACTTTGCTAAACACTGAAATTGGAACGAAATGTACTTTTTATGATCTTGGATGGGGCGTTGATACAAGTGTTGATATGCACCAAAGTACAGCGCTTACTGCTTGCCCCACTGTCCTTCCAGTCAAAATATTTGCATGGGGCGCAGGATTAAGTACTCAATTTTTAATGTTTTCATTAAGTGCATACGGGGTGAAGAAATTTTGTAAAGAAATGAGTGAGCAAACACCATTCGTACTTGAAGAAGTGCTAGATGAAAAACTTCGTATGCTGCCTCCGCCGCTTAGGAAAATCGTCGCTCAATATTATTCTGATGAAAATATTCAAAAGACCAAGCCAACACAATTAAAAGGCCCGGGAAACAATTCAATGTTTGCCGAAAGCAAAAAACCTAGAGAAACGGATCGTCTTTTGGGTAATGCGAGAAATGATACCATCCCTTATGCCGCGACCGTCATCACGATCAAGCCACAGCAAAGTGCATCAGGCTCCTCTCGCAGACCTTCATTATTTCCAAATGGTAATGGCTATCAACGTCTTGACGAAGCAAAACATGCAAATGGAACTAATGGATATACTGTTACAGCTCCAGGGGGTCCGATCGTTGCACACAGTTCACCGGGGAGCTCTCCGAGAAGTAACTTGGGTCGCAAAAGTTCTGAGGATTAATCCCCGGATAGGTTTTACTCATGCCCGCACTCAACTGCTCGAAATCTTAGTGTACATAAATTTTTTCAATGTGCTAAAATCTCCCCCGATTATTAACACACATGAGGATCTTATGCCTAAGATGAAGAAGAAAATGAAAGTTAAAAAAACGGCGGTTAAAGCTAAAAAAACAAAACCCGTAAAAAAAACCAAAGCCAAAGCAAAAACTGTAAAAAAAGCCAAAAAAGTGGTACGTAAAAAAGCGAAAGTCCAAGCGATTCCGAAAGGCTATCATACTCTGACCCCCTATTTGATTATTGACAATGCGCGCGAAGCGATTGAGTTTTACAAAAAAGCCTTTGGCGCGAAAGAAATTTTTGTAATGGAAAAAGATGGCAAAATCGGCCATGCCGAAATGAAGTTCGGTGATTCCATGGTGATGTTGGCTGATGAATATCCGCAAATGAATGCACGCGGCCCGAAATCGATTGGTGGTTCGCCGGTTTCTATGCATTTATATATGAAAGATGTTGATCAAGTGATTAAGCAGGCTGTTGCGGCGGGTGCTACCTTGACTCATCCGGTCAGCGATAAATTTTATGGTGATCGAAGTGGTGGTGTAATCGATCCATTTGGTCATAGCTGGCATGTGTCGACACATATTGAAGATGTTCCGCCGAAGGAATTGAAAAGACGCGCGGAAGAGTTTTGTGCGGCTCAGGGTCAGAAAGAAGAAACAGCTGAAATAGCTGAAGAAACCATGTAAAAGAAGCATTTTGTCATCCTGAGCGAAGCGAAGGATCTACCTAAATTTTCCCTGAAGCCAATTTTAGGAAGATCCTTCGCTTCGCTCAGGATGACAGCATTATTTTCCACTCATCGCTTGCCCTGCTTTTGAATGAGAGGATTTATGCAAATGTTGAAGCATATAATCCCCCGCTGCCATCAGTTTTTTCAAGTCAATGCCGGTTTTGATATTCATGCCATTTAGCATGTATAACACATCCTCGGTTGCGACATTGCCTGAGGCGCCTTTAGCATAGGGACATCCACCTAATCCAGCGACAGAACTATCTACTACAGCAATTCCTTTTTCTAATGCGACATAAATATTCGCTAGGGCTTGTCCATAAGTATCATGAAAATGCACGGCTAATTTTTCTGCGGGAATTTTCGGTAAAATGGTTTCGAGTAATTTTTTGGTTTTAAGCGGTGTACCAACACCAATCGTGTCGCCCAATGAAATTTCATAACAACCTAACGCAATTAATTTTTCTGCGACTTTCAAAACAGCTTCGGGTGAAATTTCACCTTCATACGGGCAGCCTAATACACAAGAAATATAACCGCGCACGGGAATATTTTTTTCTTTGGCAATTGTGGTAATGTCAGCCACCCGTTGTAAACATTCCTCGACGGAGCAATTGACATTGCGTTTACAAAATTCTTCGGAAGGCGTAGAAAATACGGCAATTTCACAAACACCCGCTGCTAATGCTTTTTTTAAGCCATTCGCATTCGGAACAAATACAGGATAGGAAATTCCAGGTTTTTTCTTAATGCCTTGCAACACTTCGGTATGATCGGCAAGCTGCGGAATCCATTTCGGTGACACAAAACTGGTGACTTCGATTGCCTTCAATCCCGTCTCAGACAAGCGATTGATAAATTCGATTTTAGTCGTCGCATCAATTGTTGTGGGCTCACTTTGCAATCCATCACGCGGACTGACTTCCACAATTTTTACAAACGTTGGAAAGGTCATGGTTTATTCCCATTTTGGATTACGTTTTTCTAAAAACGCTTGCAACCCCTCTTTCGCATCATCGGTCGTGCGCATCATGGCAAGATGCTCTACTGTATAGTATATAATTTTTTCAGAAAGTTCGCTATGCGCGACATGAGCAATTAATTTTTTGGCTTCGCGCAGGGCATTTGGACTGTTTTTTAAAAGATTTTCTGCGATCATCCAACCGGATTGCATTAATTTTTCTTCGCTAACGATATGTTGGACCAGATGAATGCGTTTGGCTTCCAGTGAATCAAATTTTTCAGCGGTTAAAAAATAATATCGAGCGACGCGTTCACCAATCGCTGCAATCACATAAGGACTGATCATGGAGGGTGTTAAACCAATTTTTGCTTCGGAAAAGCAAAAGACGGCGTTTTCTGATGCGACTGCAATGTCACAACAAGCAGTGAGTCCCAATCCTCCGCCCATGGCACCACCTTGAATGAGTGCGATGGTCGGTTTTGGAAAATGATAAAGTTTAAAAAAAACTTCAGCTAATTGTTTCGCATCTTGAATATTTTCCTCATTCGAATTTTTTTGCGCTTTCTGCATCCAGGTGAGATCTGCGCCCGCACAAAAATGTTCGCCCGCACCTGCTAGCATCATGAGACGGATTTTTTCATCTTTGGCGGTGGTGTCGATAACACTTAACAGCTCATGAATCATTTCTTCATTCATGGCGTTGCGTTTTTCAGGACGGTTTAAAAAAACCTGTAAAATCGTATCTTTTTTCTCGATTTTTAAGGTTTTGAAATTATTCATGCCAGTTCCTTGTCGTTAAACTCGTCATTGCGAGGAGCGCTTTTTGCGACGAAGCAATCTCTCAACAGATTGCTTCGTCGCAAAAAGCGCTCCTCGCAATGACGATCGTGACGTTACATTCTAAATACACCAAAATTAGTAGGTCCAATCGGCGCATTTAATGCCGCAGACAAACTCAAAATTAAAATCCTTCGGGTATCGACTGGATCAATTACACCATCATCCCACAAACGCGCACTGGAATAATACGCATGACTTTGTTTAGCATATTGCGCGAGGATGGGAGATTTTAATTTTTCTTCATCGTCCCACGACCATGGTTTGCCTAGTCGTTCTTTTTTCTCGCGTGTGACTTGAGCTAATACATTCGCAGCTTGTTCACCGCCCATGACTGCAATGCGTGCATTCGGCCACATAAATAAAAATCGGGGATCATACGCGCGGCCGCACATGGCATAATTTCCTGCGCCATAACTGCCACCAATAATCACGGTGACTTTTGGCACATTGGCACATGCAACGGCTGTTACTAATTTTGCACCGTGTTTAGCTATGCCTTCCGCTTCGACCTTGCTGCCCACCATAAATCCAGTAATATTTTGTAAAAAAATCAGCGGAATTTTTCGTTGACAACACAGTTCGATAAATTGCGCCGCTTTTAAAGCGGATTCTGAAAATAAAATCCCATTATTTGCAATAATTCCAACGGGTATTCCCTGTAAACGCGCAAAACAGCACACGATGGTTTTTCCATATTGCGCTTTAAATTCATCAAATTCAGAGCCATCTACAATGCGCGCAATAATTTCGCGTACATCAAAAGGATAGCGCGGATCCGCTGGAATAACGCCATAAATATCATTGATATTTAAAAGGGGTTCGCGAGGTTCTGAAAGTTCCAACGAAATTTTTTTCTTGCGATTTAAATTGGCAATCACTCGACGCGCAATTTCTAAGGCGTGCTCATCATTTTGTGCATAATGATCTGCAACGCCTGAAACACGGCAATGCACATCGGCACCGCCTAAGCTTTCAGCTGTCACGATTTCACCGGTCGCCGCTTTCACTAACGGTGGGCCAGCTAAAAATATCGTTGCTTGATTGCGTACCATAATGGATTCATCGGCCATCGCTGGCACGTATGCGCCACCCGCAGTGCACGATCCCATCACGACCGCGACTTGCGGAATATTGGCAGCAGACATATTCGCTTGATTGAAGAAAATCCGTCCAAAATGATTTTCGTCGGGAAAGACTTCATCTTGTTTTGGTAAAAAAGCACCGCCCGAATCCACCAAATAGACGCAAGGCAAATGATTTTCAGCTGCGATCGTTTGTGCGCGTAAATGTTTTTTAACCGTCATCGGATAATACGTGCCACCTTTGACCGTTGCGTCGTTCGCAACAATCATGCAATCAATGCCATTGATCTTGCCAACGCCTGTGATGATGCCAGCCGCTGGAATTTCATCGTCATACATTTCAAATGCGGCAAGTTGTGATAATTCTAAAAATTCGGAACCCGGATCCAGCAATAATCGAATGCGATCGCGCGGTAATAATTTGCCGTGTTCGCGATGACGTTCGCGAGAAACTTCGTTGCCGCCTTCTTGAATGCGTGCAAGTTTTTGTTTTAAATCGTCGACAATCGCGAGCATCGCTTCTGAATTACGTCGATAATTTTCACTGTTTGGATCAACCTGCGTTTGAAAAGCCGTCACGGTAGCTCCTGGAATTTTTTCACGATGATTTAGTATCATTAAATAATTCTCGTCCTATTAACATGCGTCGAATTTCTGAGGTGCCTGCGCCAATTTCATAAAGTTTGGCATCGCGCAATAACCTGCCGGTGGAAAATTCATTAATGTAGCCGTTGCCGCCTAGACACTGAATCGCTTGTAAAGCCATTTGCGTTGCGTTTTCAGAAGTAAATAGAATGAGCGCAGCGGAATCTTTTCGTGATAATTTATTTTTATCAGCCGATTTGGCAGCCGCATATAAAAAAGAACGGGATGACATCAAGGAAACATACATATCGGCAATTTTGGCTTGCATTAATTCGAATTCGCCGATGGGTTTGCCAAATTGTTTGCGTTCATGCACATAAGGTAAAACCACATCCATGCAAGCTTGCATGATGCCGACGGGGCCTGCCGCTAAAATTAATCGTTCCAGATTTAAGCCGTGCATTAAAACAGTTGTGCCGTGATTCACTTTTCCTAAAATATTTTCTTCGGGCACTTTGCAATTTTCAAAAATAAGTTCGCAGGTGTTAGAACCGCGCATGCCTAATTTATCGAGTTTTTGTGCGGTGGAAAATCCTTGGAAATTTTTTTCGATGATAAATGCAGTAATGCCTTTTGAGCCGGCGGTTTTATCGGTTTTAGCATAGACGACTAAAACATCGGCATCGGGACCATTGGTGATCCACATTTTTGTGCCATTTAAAATGTAATGTTTGTCTTTTTTTTCAGCGCGCAGTTGCATGCTCATGACATCGGACCCGGCGTTAGCTTCACTCATCGCGAGTGCGCCGACAAATTCACCCGTGCATAATTTTGGTAAATATTTTAATTTTTGTTCTCGTGTGCCATTTAAGTTGATTTGGTTCATGCAAAGATTAGAATGGGCGCCGTAACTTAAACCAACGGATGCGGACGCTCGGCTGATCTCTTCCATGACAACCACATGTTCGAGATAACCTAAACCACTGCCTCCGAATTCTTCTGGTATCGTGATGCCTAAAAATCCCAACGCGCCCATTTTTTTCCAGAGAGCGTGGGGAAATTTATTTTCATGATCGATATGAGCGGCAAATGGTGCAATTTCATTTTGAGCAAAGTGGTGGACAGCGTCACGCAGCATATCTGCTGTTTCGCCGAGCTGAAAATCCAATTCGTGATACGAGGTCACAAGAGTCTCCTCTTTTTTTCGCACGGGCGGTTTGCAGAAATCCATTTAAACATTCCTTATTTCCTAGCGTCATTGCGAGCCGCCGTCAGGCGGCGAAGCAATCTCAAAAAGATTGCTTCGTCGTAAAAAACACTCCTCGCAATGACATCAACTTTCTAAACTTTTTATTACTTCCGCTAAAAACCGTGTCGCTTCACCGCCAGTCACTGCCCTATGATCAAATGTCAGCGAAAGGGGCAAAATCCGGCGAATCACCATTTTTCCATCTTTTGCAACGACCGTATCTCGTAGTTTACCACATCCTAAAATCGCAACCATCGGTGGCACGATAATCGGTGTCGCGTAACGACCGGCAATCATTCCAAAATTGGATAAAGTAATGGTCGCACCTTGCAGTTCGCTCGGTGGCACTGTGCGGTCTTTAACGGTTTTTTTAAAATTGTTAACCGCATCACGCAATTCTTGTGGGGATTTTTTTTCTGCATTTTTGATCACTGGAACAAATAATCCTTCTGGAGTATCCACGGCCAGTCCAAGATTGACTTCAGGCAATAAACAGCGTTCCATGGATTTACCTTCATACCAGGCGTTTAGAGAAGGCTCGGCTTTTGCGCCATTAATCATTGCTTGAATTAATCGGACCGTAATATCTGAACCCGCAGGTAAATCGGTAATATCTGCATCATCAATAATGGTGACAGGCACCACTTCTTGATGTGAATGCGTCATGGCAGCAGCCATCGCACGGCGGACGCCATGCAACACTTCGAAATTTTCGTGCATTTTTTTTGGGGCGCTAGTCGCTTTTTTTACATCGTCAATAGTAATTTGTCCGTTTGCACCCGTTCCTTTGACAAAATTCAAGTCGACATTTAATTGTTTTGCTAATGCACGTACAGCGGGCATGGCTTTAATGGTTGTCGTCGTCGGATTTGCTGAACCGATGATCATGTCGCCATCATCCATCACAGCATTGCTTTCTTCGAGACTGCCAACGACCGTGCCTTTATCTTTCACGGCACCTGCTTCACCTTCGAATTCAATCAAAGGCGCATGGGTTTGAATAATGTCGCCCGCTTTACCGAACAGTTTGACGACTTTGCCCGCTTGCGGGGCAGGTACTTCAACAACTGCTTTTGCGGTTTCAACAGAAACCATGGGTTGATCGACTTTGACGACATCGCCTACTTTGACGTGCCATTCGTGAATTTCAGCTTCAGCGAGACCTTCGCCTAAATCGGGTAAATTAAATATGCTCATGCGAATTCCATAATATTGGTGACTGCTTCGACAATTTGATGTTCATTGGGTAAATAATATTTTTCCATTTTTGCATAGGGGACAATTGTATCGTATCCCGTGATGCGTTGCACGGGTGCGCGCAAGGACAATAATGCCCGTTCGGCAACTAGCGCAGAAATATCGGCGCCTACACCACCGGTTTTTGCCGCTTCGTGAATAATAACGCAGCGACCGGTTTTTTCGACGGATGCGATAATGGTATCGATATCCAATGGTTTAATGGTTGCGACATCGATTACTTCTGCACTAACGCCGTTTTGTGACAGCAGGTCAGCGGCTGCAAGGGTTTCTTTCACCATAGCGCCCCAAGTCACTAATGTCACATCGGTTCCAACACGCAAAGTAAAACAGGTATCGAGCGGCAAGGCTTTACCATCATCGATGACATCTTGTTTTGCCCAGCGATATAAACGTGAAGGCTCTAAAAATATGACGGGATCCGGGTCACGAATCGATGCCAGCAATAAACCATAAGCGCGTTTTGGTGATGATGGAATCACGACGCGTAAACCTGGAATATGTGCGAGAACCGCTTCAGTACTTTCTGAATGATGTTCAGGAGAACGAATACCACATCCATAAGGCGTGCGAAATACAACAGGACAGGTCATGTGTCCACGGGTTCGATTGCGGATGCGTGCAGCATGATTAACAATTTGATCATAGCCTGGATATAAAAATCCCATAAACTGAAATTCAGCGACCGGTTTTAATCCAGCAGCCGCCATGCCAATTGAAATCCCGGCGATCATGGATTCCGCAAGGGGTGTGTCGCGAACGCGATCTGGGCCAAATTTATCGAGTAAACCTTGCGTCGCACGAAACACGCCGCCATTTTTACCGACATCTTCGCCTAGTACAACGACACTTTTGTCTGCTTTCATTTCATAAGCGAGAGCCAAATTCACGGCTTCTACTAACGTCATTTCAGCCATGTGATTGCCCTCCTAATTGAATTAATTGATCCCGTTGTTCTTCGTAAATTTTTGGTAATTTTTCGTATAAATAATCAAAAAGCGATTCGACAGTTGCAGGTTCGGTTTGCAAATAATCAGCGACCGTTTTTTCGATTTCTGCGGCGCATTCGGTTTGTAGGGATTCTTCTTTTTTATCGTCCCATACACCCAATTTTTCTAAATATTTTTTAAGACGCATGATAGGTTCATGTGCCCAATGCGTTTCACGCGTTCCTTTTGCTTCGTAACGACTGGCATCGTCAGCTGTCGTATGATCGCTTTGACGATAACTAATGATTTCCAACAATGTCGGTTCGTTTTGTTCACGCGCTTTTTTCATGGCGACTTCCGTTCGATCGCGCACCGCAATCACATCATTACCATCCACTTGCTCACCGGCAAATCCGGCGGCAATCGCTTTTTGAGCCAGTGTTTGGGCGGCTGTTTGTTCACTTCGGGGTACTGAGATAGCCCATTGATTGTTGCTGACGACAAATACGACGGGTAATTTCCAGACACCCGCCACATTCATGGCTTCATAGAAATCGCCTTCAGACGTGCCGCCATCACCGGTCACGGTCAACACAGCATGTTTTTCTTTGCGAATTTTCAGAGCCGTTGCAACACCTGCAGCATGTAATGGTTGACTGCCGACCGGAACACTATAAGGAAAATTATTTTTCGCCGAGGCAAAACAATTGCCACGTTCATCGCCGCCCCAATAGAGCAAAATATCACTGAATTTCACTCCACGCTGTACCAAAATTCCCACATCGCGATAATAGGGCACAAAAATATCATCTTTTGCCATCCCAGCACCCACACCAACAAACACACCTTCTTGTCCGCGTGTTGATGGATAGGTTCCAATTTTTCCAGTACGCTGTAATGCAATGGCTTTGGTATCAAAAATACGATTCAGCACCATTAGACGATACAACTTGATTAATTCTTGAGTATCTTTGGCAAAAGCAGGTAAATCCGCGACCACATTACCTTCATGATTTAAATATTGATAATAAGGGACTTCAAATTTCGCAACAATTTCCACTCAGGTCTCCTTTTTGATTCAAATTCTGGTTTATCAGGGTAGCGATCCAAAAATTTAGAGTCAATCAATTTTCATTTAAGAATTCCTTAAGGTTTGTTGTTTAGCATCGGTAAAAATTACAAGGAGACCGTTCATGGCACTAAGTCAAGCTCAACCCACTCAACCCGCTCAACTTCCCTCACCTAGTAAAGCACCTGACGTAAAAGAAGAAAAAAATAGACTACCCGATCCCAATGAAGCATTAGCAATATTAAAAGTTGCTCTAAAATTGCGAGGAATCCCCGACGAAGGAAAAAAAGAAGATTTAATTCGCTATACCGCAGACACAGAAAATTATGAAAACTTAATCAAATTAATGATGGAGATTGGGCAAGACAAAACAGTCAAAAAAGACGGCAGAACATTTACATTAGCAGATTGGGAAGCAATCCTCTTAAAAATTCATGATTATATCTTAGCCGAAGATCCCAAAATTCAAGCTAAACAAGCTAGTACATTGCGGACTATCGGTAAAACATTTCAAGCCGGAATCGGTTGGATGGCTAATTTAGTAACCGGCAGCAATAAAGAAACTATCGACGATGTTTTTATCAATACGATGATAGCAGTGTATAACTATTGTAGAATAGAACTGCAAAAAAGTTTTGAAGTACAACAATTAGCAGCAAAATTGCTTGTTGACCTTGAGGCCATAGAAAAAAAATATCGCCGACTTTGTGTTAATCCTGATACTAAACAAGAAACGTTTGCTTCCGTAGAACAAGAATATAAACAACTTACCACTCGCTTAGTGAATCTGGGATCAGATGAAGCAGTTAGTATTCTTGTTACTTCAGACATTCATGAAGCGCAAAAATTTGCGCAAAAGTTCTATGGTCATGGCTTAATGCAAGATAGACACTATCGATGGAACAGTATGTTCCCCTTATTCTGTAATAAAGAATTTTTTAAATATTATTTCACTGAATTCATTGCTAAAGCTGACCCAAGAAAAGATGAAAGAGATGTAGAATCCTTCAAAGCGAATGCTCATGATGATACAGTTAGAAAAACAACTCCGCCTCGCTGGGAAGGAATTGTATTAACTGCTGCAAAAGGAACGCCGTCCAATCAAGGATCTCCTGATGCATCTTCGGGTGGGCAACCAGGATCTGATTTGCCAAGCGGTCAGCCCAAACCAGGAGTACAACCTAAACCAGCAACAGGGACACCTGCTCAACCTGCAGAGGGACAATCTGTGTCTGGTTTGCCAAGCGAGCAACCCAAAACAGAAGTACGGCATAAACCAGGAACAGCGACACCTGCCCAACCTGCGGACGGACAACCTGTCTCTGATTTGCCAAACGGCCGAGTCACTCCAAGAGAAAGACCGAAGCAAACAGAACAAAATGGTAGTCCCAAAACTTCGGCATCTGCTGGACAGCCAAAGCCAAAAGGTTCTCCTCCAACTCTGCCACTTTCTGGGACGGGTGCTGCAACTATTTTGCAAAGTTTAAATGCGAATCCAGCGGAGGGTAAACCGGCAGTCACGGCTTCCGATGCAAAAGCGGCGACTGCGGCTAATGGGTCAACCGGTAACAATGCGCAACAACCAAAGCAAGAAAAACCAAAAATGAGCAAAGGTCAAAGAAAACGAGAGAGAGCAAAAAGAAAAGCGTCGCTTGCAGCTCAATCACTATTAGGTTCTCAGCAGCAACAACCACAACCCTCTCCAGATAATTCAGGAAGTGATGTTGAAGAAGGTGATGAACTGAATGCTTCAACTGCTTCTTTAACAAAAACTGGAAGTAGATAATAAAATTCTTCCTGTCATTTTTTATCGTAATCCATCAAAACCGGTGGATTACGATACATTCTTATCTCATAATCACTATTAATAATTCAGTTTTTAATAAATTGTTCTTTTTTTAACAAAAAAGTATTGGCCATCTTTCAAACAATTCTAAATGTTAAAATATTAGTATGAATACGTCATTGCGAGGCCTGCTTTTTAGGCCGAAGCAATCTTTAAAAGATTGCTTCGTCGCATAAAGCGCTCCTCGCAATGACGGGGTAATTTGGAGTTACAATCATGAACCGTTTGTTCATGTTTCGCATAATGCTTTTAGTCGTACTATTCGTCACGACGTCTTTTGCATTGGCAATGGGCGAACAACCTATTATTAGCTCCCAGCTTACCGTCGCCAGCCGCAATTTTTGGCAATTGAATCACGCTATGTCTTTCTACGAAAAATTATCACACCAACCGTGGAACATCATTCCTGAAGAACCACATTTATTAAAATTAGGCACCAAATCCAATGCGGTATTAATCCTTCGTGAACACTTAAGAATTTTAGGTGATTTACAACCCGTCAATGATGTCGGCGGAAAAAAATTCGATTTAGCGCTCGAACAAGCTGTCGAATCCTTTCAAGAACGTCATGGCATCAAAGTCGATGGTGCGGTAGGCAATGAAACCCGCGATGAATTAAATATCCCACCCGAAGAACGCATCAAACAAATCGCGATCAACATGCAACGCTGGGCCAATTTGGCGGATAAATTAGGCCAGCGATTTATTTTGGTGAATATTCCCGCTTATCACATGGAAGTTTTTGAAAACAATCAAGTGGTCTTGAGTTTAAAAGCGATTGTTGGAAAAAAAGATTTGCCAACGCCTGAAATTGAATCGAAAGTGACGCGCATTGTCTTTAATCCTTATTGGAATATTCCAAATAAAATTGCGCAAAATGATATTGCACCAAAAATGCTGGCTGATCCGAGTTACATGTATCGCTCCCACATTCGCGCCTTTCGTGTCGAAGACAATGATGCAACAGAGGTCGATCCCGCTAACATTGATTGGCAGAACGCCGAAATTTACGGTTTAAATTATCATTTGCGACAAGACCCGGGCCCTGAAAATGCGCTCGGACTGGTTAAATTTGAATTTCATAATACGCATGATGTTTACATGCATGATACCTCCGCAAAAGATTTATTTAACAACCATATCCGTTCTTACAGTCACGGCTGTATTCGTCTAGAAAATCCTTTCACCTTGGTAGAATATCTGTTAAAAGATGATCCGCGCTGGACAGACATGCGTATCGGAGAAATTTTAGATGAAGGCAAAACACGCTACGTCTCAGTCCCCCACCCTATCCCGATTTTTGTGACTTATATCACAGCCTGGGTAGATGAAGCGGGCCGCGTCAATTTTCGGGATGATTTATATCAATTAGATGACCAAGTCTGGTCCCCGCAAAGGACCGTCTATTAGAGAAACATTATGAAAACACTGCGATTGAAAAAAAACGAAGACCGCCGTCTGCGTGCGGGACATCTTTGGATTTACAGTAATGAAATTGATACGAAAGCAACCCCACTAAAAGAATTCACAGCGGGTGAAGAAGTGCGAGTGGAAGCGCATGATAAAACCCCTTTGGGAATTGCGTATGTTAATCCGCACTCGCTGATTACCGCTCGACTCTTCAGTCGACGATTAAGTGCGCGACTCGATCGGGATTATTTTCGTGAAAAATTGCAAAATGCGCTGGCTTTACGGACTCGTTTGTATACGAAACCCTATTATCGAATGGTATTTAGTGAAGGGGATGGTTTGCCAGGTCTGATTATCGATCGGTTTAATGAAACGCTTGCTATTCAAATTAATACGGCGGGAATGGAACTTAAAAAAGATCTTATCCTGGAAACTCTTTCTGAAATTTTACCTGAAATTAAAGCGGTTTTATTCAGAAATGACAGTCCGGCGAGATTACAGGAAGGTCTAGAGACTGAAATCATCGCGGGTTTCGGTGAACCACCTCAAAAAATTCTTCTCGAAGAAAATAATACCTTATTTCATGCGCCACTTTGGGAAGGCCAAAAAACCGGCTGGTTTTACGATCATCGTTTAAACCGCTCGCGTCTGAAAGACTATGTTGCTAGCAAAAATGTACTGGATGTCTTCAGCTATCTCGGCGGATGGGGAATTGAAGCCGCTGTTTTTGGTGCAAAATCCGTTGTATGCGTTGATGCTTCTTCACTTGCTTCCGACTGGATAAAAGAAAATGCCGAGCTGAATCAGGTTGCCGATCGAGTGAATGTGATTTGTGAGGATGCCTTTGATGCCTTAAAAAAACTGCATCAGGAAAAAAAGACGTTCGATGTCATTATTCTTGACCCACCCGCTTTCGTTAAAAAACAAAAAGACAAAAAAGAAGGTTTTCTTGCCTATCAGCGCATCAATGAATTGGCGCTGAAATTATTAGCGCCAGAGGGTATTTTGGTTTCCTGCTCTTGCTCGATGCACATGAGTTTTGAAGACTTGCTGCAAGCCATTCGGCGCGCCACACTGCAGGCTCATTGCGAATTACAACTACTGGAACGCGGACATCAAGCGCCCGATCATCCCGTGCATATCGCGATTCCGGAAACAGATTATTTGAAAATGGTCATAGGCAGGAAAGTTCAGAGATGAAAATAAAAACGGGGAGAGTGTCGCCACCCTCCCCGTTTTTTAATGAATTACTTCTTTTTCTTTTTAGCGGTTTTTTTCTTCGCTGGCATGTTATCTTCTCCTTAAGATGGTTAGTAAAGGTCTGCCCGAACCACTCGAGCAATTTCATTATATACCTTTCTCATCATTTGTGAAGAGTGTGTTGCAATTTTTCGTGGAAGGGTCGAAGTGATCTCGCGCTAAAAATTTTTTTTAATTTTCTTCGCTATTTTTAGGGATTTTTTTCATGTTTCAGAACATCCGCTGTCATCCTGAGCGAAGTGAAGGATCTGTCCAACGTTCCAGAGATCCTTCGCTTCGCTCAGGATGACACGTGATTTTAAGTAATCCTTAAGGTTAATGAGATAAAATAATCATAAAATATGATTATTTAACGAGGATTCTATGCCACCAAAAATTGATTTAACCGAACCACTTCTGGGTAACAAAAAAAAACGATTATTTAATTTCTTTTATGGCAGCACATCTCATAAACGCGTTACGCCCCCTAAAGAAAAGGTTCAAGCACTGCCACCCCAACCCGTTCCCATCGTGCAAAGGCAGGAAGAAAAATCGTTCTCTCGCAAAGGAAAATATGATGTACCTTTAGGATTTCAGCTAAATGGCAAACCAGTGACAGATATTATAATTTGCGAACCTATTCCAGAAGGCAAATTTGAAGTATTCTCAGCTGTTCGAGAAACAAGATCTACCCTATTAAAATCTTAGTTTGTTCCAATTTAGTCTGGCCAAGAAATTACTTACTTGTACAATCAATAACTTAGAATAAACTTCTATTTTTAAATAATTTAGTTATTAAAATAGTTTGACAACTAAAATAATTTGTTTTAAAGTAACCCTATTGAACAATAACAGGCAAATAAAGTGCTATGAACTTAACCGAAAAAGCAAAACAAATGACAGCGCATTTACTGACGCTGCGTCGCTTGCAGGATAAGTCCGAAGAGGACTTTATTGCCTCATTAGGCGGATTAACATTACCCCAGATAAAAATTTTAAATATTATTGGTGATTCCGAGCCTTGCACCATGGGTGAAATAGCTAAAAAAACCAGTCTTTCACTGAGTAGCATTACCCTCATTGTTGATAAATTGGTGAAACAAAAATTAATTACTCGTTTACGTAGTGATGAAGATAGACGAATTGTTTATGCAAAATTAGCGCCTGAAGGCAAGCGAATCTATCAAGTGCAAATTGAACGTTATAACCTAGTCGGTCATATGTTACTTTCGACTTTAAACGAACAAGAACAAGATATGTTTATAAATATACTTAAAAAAATGACTGGGTTATAAGAGATTTTTTTTGGCTTAATACTTTATAAATTGAAATATTAAGTTAATAAAATAATATATAGGATGATATTACGATATACCAGGGATTTTTTTATAAATTTACTTTAGATATTAAAATATTTATTAAATAAACTAACGAGGCAAGTTATGACTACTTCAAGAACAATCGAAACTCCAGCCATGGGCGCAACCATTCAAAATGCTGCTGTGACTTTAGAAGTTACCCAAGCAATTACCGACGGATTAAATTCTATTCCACCTACACCCGATGTGGATTTTCCCGGCCAAGGCACATTTTTAACTTCGTTTGGAAAAACCGCAGTCTCCGTTCTAGCTTTTCTCGGCACAGCGCTTGCCCTGAAAGATACGTGGGATAGCGCGAAAGAACTTTATTACGCAGAAAATAAAAACTTCGAAAAAGTGGCTAAATTAGCCATTAATTTATTTAGAACGGCTGTAGTCGGCGTATTTTTTGCAAGTTTAATCACGGGTGCCGCTTTAGCGCTACCGATTTTATTGCCGATCAGCGCTGCATTAGGTGGTGCATGGTGTTTGTATACCGCTGTAAAAAAAGCTTATCAAGCTTATAAAGCACATCAAGAAGGAAATAAAACCGAACGAAATACGTTGTTGAAAGAATCCGGCTTAAATTTCATTGCTGCTACCATTAATGGTCTTGGTACTTATGCCAGCATTGCAGTGACTCAGATTGGCGCTGCTTTGAAAACGGCAAATGACATGTTTAACGATGGTGTTGCCCATTGGAATTTTCCTGAAATTCTCGCAGCAATTGATCTTACCCAAACCGCCGGCCGTGTTTATGAAGCATTTAAACCCGTCGCTTATGCGTTAGGCGCTCTTTTAACGTTAGGGACCGCAAGTTCACTGGTCGCCAATGCTAATCGTCAATTTGATGAAACGATTGAATCACTGAAAAATCCTAGAGACAGTATCAAGCGTGCTTGCGAAAACTTTGCGGAAGGCGCCAAAAAGGTAGGAAGCTTCATCAAAAATTCTTACGGGTTCGGAATTATCCCTGTGCTGATTGCAGCACCGATCGTTATTACCTCAAAGGTATTAACTGTCGCGGCCAGCATCACGCAAGTTGTTTTAGCAGCTCCGATCAGAGCGCTGTCATATCTTTGGGACAAAATACGTTCCTGCGGTTCTAACAGCGAACAAGAACCTCTTCTTCCCAAAGTTTCCGCACCTAAACCGGATTTAGCTCAACAACGCGCTCTCTATGAAAAATTGAAAACCAAAGTGCAAGACCAAAAAGCTCACCTGGATCAACAAACAAATGATTCAAAACACGCTGCCAAAAAATTAGTAGTCGATGAAATTGCACAGTCACTTGGCAGATCTTTTGAAGAATACCGTCCAGTCAAAGTTGACGCTCTCGAAAAACAAGCTAAAGAAAAAAGCTCTCTGGTTTATCAATCTTTCTTTCGTGATGTAAGCCGTACTAAAGAAATTGTTGAGTTAGCCAAAGCATTAAATAATTCAACTCCAGGATTGGCACACTAGATCTTGATAGATGGGCCCTGAGAAAATTCAGGGTCTTTTTTTATGTTACAAGCAATTTTTCCATTTCAGATTCTTCAGTGCATTCCCTTTCAATAAATTTTTCAAATGAACAAAGCCGTTCTTGAATTCCTTTGCACTCGCGCAAAATAAATTGTCTAAGCAATCCTTTAATTTGCGGCGAAGCAAGTACGGTATCTCGGGTATATTTATTTTTCTGTAATTTTAGGACTGTTTGAATGGCGGGTTCTGCGACGTCATAAAATTTCTGAATAATGGCATTTTTTTCATGAACGGCAAGACTATCAAATTCCCTATCAATAAAACTTTCACGATAAATCTGATAATTTTCTTCGAGTTCATCTTTTCGTTGCTGCGTTTCTTTCAAGGCTTCCGCTTTTTTATGTTTGATGAGGACCACGCTTTTCTCCGGCAAAAAGTTATTTTTCAATGCACTCAAGAAATACCCTGCCAGATTATGCACCCTGCCCTTCTGATAATTTTGCGAGGATTCGACAATTTCCATTTTTTCCTGGATAAACGTCTCGGAATACTCTGCCATCACTTGGATGGCCTGCTCTCTCGATAAACTAAAATCCGCCATTAATTTTGATTGCAGCGTGTTTTTTAGCGTGTCTTTTTCATCTTCGATGGATTGAGTTCCAAGTCGGACCTTTTTCGCTCTTTCTTTTAAGAGAAAACGGACTTTGCTGACTTGACGTCCCTCTTTTAAAAAATCCGCTTCGACAATCAAATCTGAATAGGTATTCACTTCTTCTATGGATTTATCCAACACACGGCGCTTAAAGTCGCGAAAAATGGGATACTTGTCGGCAGGCACGCCCATTAATTTTCGAAACACATCCATTTCAAGCCATTTGGTATAAGGCAAACCTCGATAGCGTATGCAATTTTCATAAAGCGCCAGTCCATAACTTGATTTAAAACGGGATTGGATGAAAAGGTTAATTTTTCCAAACATGGACGGCGAATGTAATAAGGCTTTCATGCGCGGCGAATAAGCATAAAGACAAATAGGCCCGCGCAAGCTGACGCTGGCTAGAATGGAGCTTGCTGTCCAATCTTCTTGTCCCGTTGTGTCGCTGACCACGTTCCATTCGATCACAGTCGAGATCAAGCCTTTTAAGCCTTCTTTGATCGCCGCGTGATTATTTCCACTGTATCCAATTAAACGGCAAAGTTGTTTCACCGTGATTTCGTGTTCTTCTTTGGTTTGAAGTTCTTTGTACGCATGATAGAGCAATGCATTACTGATTTTTCGCTGCAGTAAACTGAGCGAGTTCGAGCAATGAATGGTCGCCGCGTGTTTTTTTAATTCGGGCGAAGAATCTTTTTTTTCTAATCCCACATCCGTCACAGTTAATCCCATAGGCGTCACATTTCCATCCCAAAAATGTCACATTTCATCCCACAGATGTCACAATTTATCCCATAGCCGTCACATTTTTCACGCTTAAATTTTTATTTTTCAATATGTTATTAGCAAAGAAACATATAAACATATATATAAACAAAAACACAACTAGCCGTGTTGCTTTTTCTTTTTTAAAAATAACATAAAACTTAATTTTTCGTGACATTAGATTGATCATATATTAAGTTATATCGTAATACAACAGAGGGAGTTTGACACATGAAAGTGATTGCGTTTTTGAATAACAAAGGCGGTGTCGGTAAAACAACCTGTAGTCGCACCATGGCAGAATATTTAAGCCGCACGCGAAAAATGCCGACGCTGGCTATCGATTTTGATCCTCAATGTAATTTTTCGCATCAATATCTCAAAATGGAAATCGATCCTGCAGCACCCGAAGGTTTAATGCCGCCTATTCATCCGGATTACAGTCCTGACAATCCCGATGATGAAGATTGGGATGGTCGCAGTAGTATCGCAGAAATTTTTTATGGACAAGGTGTGATTCCTTATCCCACCTACATTGAACATCTGGATTTAGCGCCGGGACATGCCGAAAAATTGCTTGCTGCAGAATCAGTCAGAAAATCAGAGGTTGTGGAAAAAGTCCACAAGCAACTGACTAATTTTTTGAATTCTCCTGATGTTCAGGCTACTTATAAAGCAGTTGTGATTGATACAGCACCGTCCAAAGGCCCGCTTACGGTGAGCGTAATTAAGGCCGCGACCCATATTGTTATTCCATCGGTTATGGAAGAACAACCCGTTCAGGGAATTTATGGCATGTTGCAATTGTGGATGCAGGAATCGTTAGCGCGTGAAAAAAACCGTCCGTTAAAACTCATTGGCATTCTGCCCAATATGTTTAAGCAAACACGTTTGCACAAAGATATTTTAAAAAGTCTTCAGGATAATTCTGCGATCAGTAAATACATCATGCCGGTGAAATTAAGCCAGCGTATTGTCTTTGCGGAAATCGATTCAGAGGATGCCAATCCCCATTCCATTTTTGATTTTCATGAAAGTCATGTGGCGAAACAGGAAGCTTTAGAGGTTTGTGATTTCATTTCTGAGAGGATATTTAACGATGAGTAAACGGAAGCGCTTTGGTGTGTCACAGGCTTTGACCCGTGGATTAAGTGAAACTATCCATGTTGTGGAAAACAACGCAGGGGTTTTTCGAAATGTTGTATTACCGTTATCGCGCGTTGAATTGGACCCAGACAATCCGCGTAAGTTGAGCATCACGTTAGATGACATGCGCCATGGACTAGATAAAAATGATGGTCTCTATCAGCGTAAATCCGAAGAGTTGGAAAAATTAAAAGAACTGGCCAATACCATTGAAACCAGCGGTGTCATTAACCCAGTTGTTGTGTACAAGAGAGGTGAAGTGTATCGAGTGGTCGCAGGCGAGCGACGTTGCCTAGCTTCGATTCTTGCGGGCAAGCAGGAAATTGATGCGCGAGTTTTTAATGAAAAACCCAAAGGATTTGAATTAAAGCTGATTCAATGGATTGAAAACACCGCTCGTGAAGATCTGACCTTGGAAGAACGAATCGGCAATATTCGCGATATTATTTCTGAATATCAAAACCAACATGGGAAAACCGCGCTGTCAGCGACATTAATTAAAAATATTACGGGTCTTTCACTGCCACAAGCGACCTATTACATTGCGGTTTTGAATGCACCTCATGATGTCAAAATGATTATTGAAAATGGCCAAGTCCGAAGCCTCGATAAAGCGGCGGTGCTGGCGACCATCGAATCGGATGAAATTCGCCGCGAAGCCATTAAGGCTTGTATTGAGGGTTCCAGTTTAAAAGACCTTCGTAAAATCATTGCTCGCGAAAAGCTGCATTCCAAAAATGAAAAGACTGAAAAAGCAGAACGTAAGCGCGGCAGGGTAGTCAGCCGGGTAAATATGGGTTTTACTTTAAATCCAACGGTTGTCCAGACCATTGTCCATTCGGTTTTAAATCAGGCAGAATATCGCAAATTTTCAGATATCTTTTCAAAAGTGGATTGGTCACACTTCGACCAGACCGCCAGAGCTTTTAGAAAATTGATTGAAATTTTAGAGCAAGATGTGAGATGAGCTTATGAATAAAAAAATAATGACCTCGATCAAATTACAAAAAATCGTCCATTTAAAAATGCAGCAGCGCATCATCAGTGACGGTTATGGGATGCGCGGCAAAAGCCAATGGATCATTGAAGCCATTGAACAATTTCTGAAATTACCGGATTTTCCGACATTGGTTGATATTGCAGATGGCATGGATCAACTCAGTGAATTGATCAGTATTCGCTTACCAGAAGACTTGATGAATCAAATCGATCAATCCATTATCAAAATCCGTCGCCATTATCCCGCCATGGAAGGGGTAAAGAGCAATGTCGTTCGCGCAAGCATCATGCAAAGGCTGTTGCGCGAGCCAACTTCGGTGACCGAAGTATAGTTTAACTTATTGATAATAAAAGAAATTAATTAATTTTAAATCGATGGTAACATTGGCTAGATATAAGAGCCCCCAGAAGAATGTGACATCTGTGGGATGCTCGAATATCCCCCGTAACATGTGACGGCTATGGGATGTTCCATGTAGAACATATGGTCAGCAAAACGCCGCTAAGGAAAAAGAGTGAAAAAAAACATAATTCATTTATTACAAATGCTCGTTCTGTTTATCATCGGCAGCTCTTCTCTTTACGCTGCTGAGACGGCCTCGGTTGCTACTTTTATTAGTGTTGCAGATATTCATTTTGATCCCTTGTCCGATTGCCGACATACCCATGGGACTTGTCAAATCGCCACTCGTTTACGTCAAGCAAGCTATCAAAATTGGGATGCGATCTATGAAAAATATGGCAAAAAAGACTTAAGTTTTGCCTATGAAGATGCGAATTATCCACTGCTGAAATCCTCCCTAATCGCTATGCAAGCCGTGGCCAAAGAAAAAAATGCTGGCTTCGTAATGATTATGGGTGATTTTTTAGGTCACGATTTTCGAAATGAATATAAGCAATATACCGGCGATAGAACCAGAGCAGGGTACGAAGCCTTCGTGAAAAAAACTTATCAGTTTATTACCAATGAATTCGTACAAACTTTTCCAACATTAAATATATATCCCGTGGTCGGGAACAATGATTCTTATACTGGCGATTATGATACCGTCCCTCATGGCAAATTTTTGCAGGACATGACTGAGATCTGGTCGGTATTTTTCAAAGATAAATCGAATCAAGAAAGTTTTAAGCGTAATTTTCCAAAAGCAGGGTATTATGCGGTTGATTTGCCCTCGGGTGAAAAACAAAAGTTAATTGTTCTCAATTCAGTCATATTTTCAACAAGTGCGCTAAAACCGACAAAACAAGCGTCGCTGGAACAGTTAGATTGGTTAGATCAAGAATTAACTGAAACAACTAAAAATGATCAATCCGTATTGCTAGCTTATCATATCCCCGTTGGGGTCGATATTTTTTCCACTTTTGAATTTAAGTTCAATAAAATAAATGAATTCTGGAAATCCGCTTACACTTCAAGATTTGAAAATATATTAAAACAATTTAAAAATATAGCAGCTCTTTTATGTGCTCACATTCATATTGACACACTTCAGGCATTTGGCTTACGCACCGTAGGCCATGTGCCCGTCTATATTACGCCATCCATTAGTCCGATTTTTGGCAATAATCCCGCTTTTAAAGTATTTTTCTATGATGTGCGCACTTTACGAATTGTTGATACAGATACTTATTCCGTGTCGATAGGGGATAAAAACACTCATCAATGGAAAAAAAATCTTGTATTACTCGCGCCTAATAGACAAAAATAAAAGCGTTTCAGTATAATCTGAGGATGGAAAACAATAGACAAATCCTCATTGATGCTTTTCAAAAACATATTGATGCTGAACTTCGCAAAGATTTAGATACCACACTTGCAACGATGACTTCGGATCCGCACCTAAACAACATTCCAACCATGATCGGTGGAATAGGCTTAGTAGGTGTTCGGCAGTTTTATAGCAATTTAATTCTTCCCGGGAAATTCTTTCCACCCGATACCGAAATGGTTCCCGTGTCTCGAACCGTTGATGATCATCAATTGGTTGACGAAATTATTTTTAAATTCACTCATACAACAGAAATTGGCTGGATGTTACCGAATATCAAACCGACCGGAAAACGCGTCGAAATCCCATTGGTCGTGATTGTTGGGTTTTCTAATGGAAAAGTAACCCATGAACATATTTATTGGGATCAAGCCAGCGTGCTTCAGCAAATAGGATTATTAGATCCGAAAGGATTGCCAATTAAAGGAGTAGAAGCTGCCAAAAAAATGGATGAGCTGCGGTATCGATTGACGCACCCAATGAAAAGCTAATGCTTTAATCTGTTATCTTGTGCGGCAAATTCATCAAGCAATATACTGGCTGCTGAAGCAAGGACGTCATTACGTATTTTGGCATCTTTTGAATTTTGGATAAAAAATAGGGATAGAACAATGGGTGCGCCGTGAGGCGGCCAAAGAATGGCTATATCATTGGTAATCCCAAAAAATCCAGAACCGGTTTTATCTGCAACTATCCATGTTTTTGGAACAGCTGCACGAATGGCTGCATTGCCAGTCGTATTGTTTTTCATCCAGTTAATTAAATGCTGACGTTCGTTTGTGGTTAATGCATTGCTAAAAATTAATTTTTGCAAAGTTGCATTCATGGCAGCCGGCGTAGAGGTATCTTCTGGATTTTTTGGATCTGAATTTAAATTCGGTTCCCAAGAACTTAAATTAAAATTAGTATCGCCAAGCATACGAACAAAAAGGGTGACAGCTTCAGGGCCACCCAATTTTTTCATCAAGAGATTACTAGCCGTATTATCACTATATTCGATGGTAGCAGCACAGAGATCGGAAATGGTCATGCCATCAGTCACGTGTTTTTCAGTGATGGGTGAGAAAGCGACTAAATCTTTACTAGTATAAATTATATGTTGTTGCATTAAATGAGGATCGCTTGTACTGAGTTTTAGAATGGCGGCGACTCCTATTATTTTAAATGTGCTTTTAAAAGGAAACCGTTCATTAGCGCGGTATTGAATTTGTTGGTTGTTGGCGGTATTAATCGCAGCGATCCCCATTCGACCGCCTGAAGAAAGTTCGAGTGCTGCGAGTTTTTTCTCTACACCTGATGCAAAATTAGATTGACTGCAAAAAAGAAACAAAAGCCCAAACAAAATCGGTTTCAGCAAGAATGACTTAGAATGCATTAAACAACTCTCTTTATTTTAATCATATCAGCCAGCCATTCTTCGGACCAGATACCGGTTAACTTGGCAGCGGAGGTGGTATTAGTCTATCTCCTTTAAAACCGATCACCTCACCAAACTGAGTATGATTATCCCAGGCTTTTGCTGCTTGTATCATTTCTTCTTTGGTTCGGGCAACGAAATTCCACCAAATTAAAATATCTTCGTGAAAAGGTTCACCGCCGATGATTAATATTCTTGAACCTTTTGGAATATGAACCTGCGTATTAGGTCTGCCGGAGGGTAAATATAAAAGAGTATCGATATCGACAATCTCATTTGCAATTTCGATTGTGCCAATCAAAGGTAAAATTCCATATTCAAATTTTGGGTTGAGCGGCAAATGGGTTGTTGTGTCTTCCAGTGCGATAAGTTCTAAACCGACTAATGGCGAATAAACTTTTACGGGTGACGTTGAATTTAAAAATTCGCCCGCTAACACTTTAATTTGCAGGGTATCTAACTTGATAACAGGAAGTTTTTCATGATGAATAAAATTAGGTTCCATATGGCGGGCGCTGTCAGGCAGGGCAATCCAAAGTTGCACACCATGGAGAACTGTATCAGGCAGTGATTCTTCGGAATGCGAAATGCCTTTTCCTGCTGTCATTAAATTGACTTGGCCAGCTTGAATTTTTTGTTTTGATCCCAGGCTATCTCGATGCAGGATTTCTCCGACTAATGGATAAGTAAATGTCTGTAAACCAATATGAGGATGAGGACCGATTCGAAGACCTTCTGTGTTTGCTAAATCTAATGGTCCAAAATGATCTAGGAAACACCATGCGCCAATGGTTTTTCGATCAGCATGAGGGAGGGCGCGACGAATCGGTATATTATCTCCGACCAATGCTTTGCGCGTTTTCATTTTTTGGCTGTTGCATGTTGGCGGGAGTGTCAGACATTCATTTGAATTAAGTATCTTAGGGGTTTCAATTAAATCGCTCATGTTAATCCTTAGAATTAATTCATTTATGTTTCAAAAATTTAAAAAAGCTTTACCCAACATTCTAATATTTCTCGCCGTTTTTATGCAGAAATTGCCATTGGTTATTTCCTGTCGAAACGGCAACTAAATCATCAGCAGGGTAACTCGCTTTGTCACCCGGAGTTCGATCACCTACTTCAAGATATACAATAATCTCTGAGGTTTTATTTATTAAATAGTGAGCAGGACCTTCCGGCGTAAAACCAGCGCACATGCCGGGTTGTAATTCTATTTCATCATTATCCGTTACGAGAGTGGGTTTTCCTTCTAAAATATAAATAAATTCTTCTTGTATGGAATGCCGATGGAGTAGGGCAGATCGTGCACCGGGTGCAAGTTTTGTGAGATTGACGCCAAATTTTTTTATGCCAAACATTTCACCGAGTTGTCGTTTTTCTCGGCCATTCATCATGCTCGCAAAAGGTTCTGGGTAGATGGATACTATTTTTCGAGGGGGCACTTCAGTTGCTAAAATGGTAGTTGGAGTAGTCATCATTTTTGTACTCTGTGTTAAAATGTAAAACAATAGTTTGACATTCTTTTTGATAAATTAGAATTAATATATAATAAAAATTCGATCAGCGATTAGGAGCATTCAATGAAAGCGGAAGTCATCAAAAAATTTGGCGATCCTGCGGTTTTTGAATTAACTGACATTGCTAAACCGGTCATCAAACCAGGACATGTGCTCATAAAAGTCTGTGCAACCAGCGTAAATCCGATTGATTGTAAAATTCGAAGCGGGGCTGTGAGTGCAATTGCGCCTGAATTTCCTGCTGTTTTACATGGAGATGTCGCGGGTGTCATCGATCAAGTGGCGGCTGATATTAACAATTTTAAAGTGGGCGATGAGGTGTTTGGTTGTGTCGGTGGGGTAAAAGGAACGGGCGGTGCGCTTGCGGAATATGTCTTAGCTGATGCGCGATTAATTGCAATTAAACCGAAAAAATTATCCATGTTACAAGCGGCCGCTTTACCCTTAGTGTCGATAACAGCTTGGGAAGCGCTATTTAAAAAAGCGCATCTTACTGCAAAAAATACGATTTTGATCCACGGTGGTGTTGGCGGAGTAGGCCATATTGCAGTACAAATTGCAAAATCGACGGGCGCAAAAGTCGCAACCACGATTTTAAAAAATGAAGATGTTGCAATCGTAAAATCTTTTGGTGTGGATGAAATCATTAATGCCAAAGAAGAACCCGTCGAAAAATATGTGGAACGTCTCACCAACAATCAAGGTTTTGATATCGTCTTTGATACAGTAGGTGGTGCCAATCTCGATAAATCATTTATTGCAGCGGCGCCCGATGGACAGGTTGTGACGACGGTCGCACGTTCTACCCATGATTTAACTCCATTGCACAGTAAAGGTTTAAGCTTGCACGCTGTGTTTATGCTACTGCCATTATTAAAGAACAAGCACCGCGAACAACACGGCAAAATTTTATCGGAGGTGGCAAAGCTTGCCGATGCAGGAAAATTGCAACCTTTGATGGATCCCCATCCATTCACGCTTGAGACGATTCAGGATGCGCATGCATTGTTGGAATCCGGCAAAGCGCAAGGAAAAATCGTTATATCAATTAGTTAGAATGAGCGAAAAAAGAGCAGTTTTGAAACTTTTATCATTCTAATACCATAAAAAAATTCATTTCATGTTATAATGGTCAAAATTTATCTAATCAAACGAGAAAGTGGTTATGTTTATACGTTTTAAAATTCATCAGCAATTTCTTGATGGTAAATGGATCATGGCCGTCATCGACCTTGAGCAGATGGAAAAATTACCTGAAAAAAAAAGAGAATCCTCAGGCATTTCCATCAAGCCAGAACTGAATATTTTTCACTGTTATGCCGATCAAAACTATTGGTTTAGTCATTATTATTTTATCCAATGTGATAAAGAAGCAACCCATCAAGATAGAATTGCGTTAATTGCAAATATAGAAAAAAAATTTCCTAGCACAGATATTGTTGGCCGAGTAGCAAAAACAGGATTGAGTTTATACGAGTTGCAAGATGAATTTCGCCTGTTTTGCAACTTGCAACTCAAGGCATTAAAACAAAAAATTCAAGATAGAAAATTAGCGATGGTTATGCCTGAGACAAAAGGCTCGGAAAAAACGATTAAGCAAAAAAAATGTTGCGAGACTGTGACAAACTTTTTTAATAGCTTGCTTAAGAATGGAGTAGATTGGGTGAGCAAATGTGATAGCCATCAGATGGTTGAAGCTATTAAAAAAAACCTGGGTAGTTAAATCGAGAAATTGTTTGATTCCCAATCGTTACTCAAATATTTTACGCTAAAAAAATGTTAATATCCTGTTAACCAAAAAATTCTAATGGCAGAATAAACATGAAACTATATGCTAGTGAAGGTCGTTCCGACTCATATTATCCAGGTGTAGTACCTGGAACAAACAAATGTCTAATATTAATTGATTGTATCTCCATTAGTTTTTCGCATGAAGACCCAAGCAAATATCGTGATCTTGATCAACGCAGGCTTGAAATACAAAATGGCGTAAAAGACTGGTATTTAGGTACTTTTCTTGTAAAATTCAATCCACCTGTCATTAAGGAAAAAGTTGAGACACTGTTAATGATGCTCGATTTTGACAGCGTTACTGCAGAAGATCCTGATTGCGATAAAGCGCTGGAGCAACTGGGAGCTGGTATATGGAATGTCATTAATCAAGGAGGGTTACGTACATTGGGTTCAAAAATAACAGTAGAGTTAAGCAAACATGAACATTTTTATAATTTAGTGAGGTTTACCCGTAAATATAATCCTGGTCTATTTAGTGAAAAATCTTCTAATGTGGCAATGCAATCTGCAATTTCTGACAAGCCTCATCAAGCCAAGTCAGTAAAAGATGATGAGAATCGCGAAATTAAATTGCAATTAGCAAATAATGTGAATGTCCCCGACCCTCAAACAAGTGCTCAATCTTCTTCTGTTGATTTAGCAGAAGATAAAGAACAGCCTATATCCTGGATTGGTTTCTCAAACTAGAGAGGCAATCAACGAAAGTTACCTATTACCTGATTATTTTGTTGAGTTTTGGTTGATGTCATTTCATTCCAATGTATTTGTACCCATCAAAAACAGAATGTCAAAGACAAAAACAAAAACGAGTTCTTTCAACCCATCTCCAGCATACTGGATTTTTTAAACTAACACCTGCCCCCGTTGCTGACTTGGCTTTAGAGTATTTATCATTGGATGATATAGATAATACTTTGCGTACCTGAGCAAGCACCGCGAAGACACGGCAAAATTTTATCGTAGGTAGCAAAGCACAAGGAAAAATCGATATATCAATCACTTAGAATGAACATATTTTGATCATCCCTTTGTTATATAATATGAAAATAAGGGGATTTTATGAAAAATTATCTCCGAAAAAAAAGAACCAACACCTTCTTTTTGTTGTGTGTCATTCTTCTTTTTTTCGGACAATATTATTTATATCAGGAGAATAAACAATTATTACAAGCTAATAATTGGTTGTCACATACTGATGTCGTTATTGAGGAAGTGGACAACTTAAGAATTGATATTTTTAATAGCTTGCGATTACTCGAAGAATATTTACTTTCTCATAACCCATCCGATTTAGAAAACTATAAAATTAATTTAAATAATTCTGTTTCCGAAATTGTTAAGTTAAAAAATTTAACAAAAGATAATGCTATGCAAATAAGTAACTTAAATCTACTAAAAAATGAATTAGATATTGAAATAGCAAATAATGAAAAAATTCTGGAAACATTTAATCAGAAAGGCTTTAACGCGGCAACCAATTTATTTTTGTCTCGACTCAATCAAAATGTGATTCAGCAAATTGATGAAAAAAGCATGGAAATTAAAACAATTGAAGAATCATTACTGAAACACAGAGATATCTCAGCGCAAGGCGCTAAAGAATCGTTTTATTTCACCATGTTTGTCTTATCTTGCCTTGCGGATGTTTTATTTATAATTTTGTTGTTATATATTCGAGCGCGAGATAAAAAACATTTTCAATTACAACAAGAATATCAACAAAGTTTAATCTATAAAGCAGAAAAAGCCGAAGAAGTCAGCCGCATAAAAAGCGAATTCCTTGCTAATATGTCGCATGAATTACGTAATCCATTAAATGCTATTATTGGTTTTGCTGAAATCATTCACAGTGAAAAAGTTGATAAGGTTTCCCCTAAACATAAAGAATTTCTAGAAGATATTATCCAAAGCGGTAAACATTTATTGCAATTAATTAATGATATTTTGGATTTAGCAAAAATTGAATCGGATGAAATGGAATTTCATCCCGAAGTAATCAATATTAATCATGTCATTGAAGAAGTGCTGATCCTTTTTCAACAAAATATTATTACTAAAAAACTTCAGGTTCAGATTAATATTGATTCGAAATTAAAAAGAATCATTATAGATCCTACTCGTTTAAAGCAAGTTATTTATAATTATTTTTCTAATGCAATTAAGTTTACCCCTGAAAATGGATCAATTACGATTCGAGTGATGCCAGAAGATGCAACGCATTTTCGTATTGAAGTGGAAGATACAGGCGTAGGAATTGCAGGAGCGGATTTAAAAAAACTCTTTGTGAAATTTCAACAATTGGATAGCAGCCATGGCAAAAAGTATCAGGGAGCTGGGATAGGATTAGCATTGACTCGACACATAGTAGAAGCTCAAAAAGGCAGGGTAGGCGTAACCAGTACTCCTAAAAAAGGCAGTGTTTTTTTTGCTATTTTGCCGTATCATTTCCATAACAACTGATATCATTAGAGTTTTCAATGCCAATTTATTTAAGTACCATTTTATTACTTGTTTTATCCAATGTTTTTATGACATTCGCTTGGTACGCTCATTTAAAAAATTTACATAATAAAGCGCTATGGATTGCAATTCTTGTCAGCTGGGGGGTCGCTTTTTTTGAATATCTATTTCAAATTCCCGCTAATCGAATTGGTTTTTATAGTGGGGAATTTACGCTCGCTCAATTAAAAATATTGCAGGAAATTATTACGCTGTCTGTTTTTGTTCCTTTTGCGATTTTTTACATGCGGCAACCACTTTCCTGGAATTTTCTGGGTGCTGCGATTTGTTTAGTGGGTGCTGTGTATTTTATTTTTAGATAAATGCATTATTCAAAATTCATTAATGTATTTTCTAATACTAATTGATTGGTATATTCCTTAAAGGGTTCATTGTTTACAGTAATTTTCATACTGCCATTGGCATCGGTGATCAATTGAGAAGGATGTGCAGTAAAATGATCAAAGCCATAAGGAACACCATCCGATTCTAAAAACGAACTGGTGTTTGTCACCTGAAAATGCAAGTGAGGTTCCGAAGAATTGCCTGAATTTCCTAATTTCGCAATCACCTGATTTCGTGCCACCCGATCACCAATTTTAACTTTTAAAGAACCTGGAATGAGATGTGCATAACCTGCATATTTTCCGCTGCCTAAATCAATGATGATGTAATTTCCTGGCAGAGTTTTTTGATTGAGATCAACGGCAAATTTATCGGAATTTGGTACATTTTCTGGAATACCATCTTGCGTTTGCACTACAATACCATCGCCAACGGATAACACATCTTGATTATAACAATGGTAACTCGCATTTTTATGGACATCACCCGTGTAGGAAGCGCCATCTTCACCCATTTGTACAAAATCAATTGCATAACGCTGCGCATAATAGGGTCTTCCATTTAAGATTAAACCGGTGCGTCGATGGTCCGAGGTATTTGAAGGTGCGTTGCCGGCAAGCCAGTTTTTTCCTCGCAGAGGTGGGCTGATGATCACAGGCGCGCTATTTTCAACGGCAAGATTAAAGGAACCTAGCTGAAACAAGCTGCGTTTATTTTTAAAAGAAGAATCGATTGTTAAATGATGTGCTAAAAACATGGGGATTTCAGATTGATTGGTAAAAGGGATCCAGACGAAAATTTTTTTCGTTTCACCGGGCTGAAAACTTAGTTTATTCGTTTCATTTTTTTCATCTTGTGATTTAATAGCAGTATCAAGATCTTTTAAAGTAAATAAATCGGTTTTGTTATCACCATCAATCGAAAAAGCGGTGATGGTGGCGGGGGATTTCATTAAATTGGAAAGATAAATTTCGTAAACAAGATAAAACTGATCATCCGCTTTCATTGGCGCCGGCATTTGATAAACATTCATAAGAATTTGTGCAGGAAAGGGCGCTTGATCTGCTGCAAAAGCGAAACTGGATACCACACTCAATAAAAATAGGCCTAGTTTAAAAAATGATTTGAATGGCATGGTGACTCCCTCTGAAATGGCATCCTGTAGGTCATTTTATAGCATTTAGGCTTATTTTCAAGTTGAATGAATTCAGTGCTCCTGGTCTAAAATTCCTGTATAATTTCGCTCAATTTTTACTGTTTTGGAGCAAACTTTTTTATGATTACATTACACACAAATTATGGCGATATTACATTAGAGTTAGATTTTACAAATACCCCAAAGACGGCACAAAATTTTCAGGATTATGCGAAGGCCGGTTTTTATGATGGCGTAATTTTTCATCGCGTAATTAATAATTTTATGATTCAAGGCGGTGGTTTTGATAAAGAAATGCAGCAGAAAAAAAATAACGGCCCAATCGAAAATGAAGCCGACAAGTCAAAACCGAATAAACGATATACCGTCGCGATGGCCCGCACTTCTGATCCGCATTCTGCCAGCAGTCAATTTTTTATTAATGTCGCTGATAATGATTTTTTAAATTATAAATCGAAATCGCCAGAAGGGTGGGGATATTGCGTGTTTGGACAAGTGACAAGTGGGCAAGATGTGGTTGATAAAATCAAAGCGGTATCCACCACGCGGCGTGCAGGTCATCAGGATGTACCTTTAAATGATGTAATTATCGAAAAAGTGACAGTAGAAGAACCAAAATAATTTGTATAGTAATTGCGACACAGGTTGTGTCGCAATTGTTAAAAAAATTAAATAGAGAAATACGATGCCGAAATTATTATTATTCGTCGAAAAATCCAATCCCATTCTGCGGGAAGTAATGCCGCCCGTGAAAGATTTTAAAGATCCTGAATTGCATGAGACAATTGAAAACATGCTTTTTTCAATTCTTCCTGCGCAATTAAAAGCAGCGAACGCAGCCCACGAAAGTGCTGCCGGGATGGCCGCGAATCAATGGGGAATTCGTAAACGCATTTTTATTTACACACCCGATGGTTCCGATGAATCGAATAAAAGAGAAGTGATGATTAATCCTTCGTATATTCCTTATTTACGTCCTAATGAAAAAAGTCCGACGATGGTACCCGCCTACGAAGGGTGTTTTTCTGTGCCGCTCACAACTGGGGTGGTGAATCGCTATGATGCGATTATGGCAACCTATTATGATCCTAAAGGCAAAAAAATCGAGAAAATCATGGAAGGCTGGGAAGCACGCGTTTTTCAGCATGAAACCGATCATTTGAATGGGAAATTATTTGATGGTGCGTTGGATAATTTTGCGGGGCCGGAATGTCTGGAGCGCGTGGTGTTTAAGGATGAGCAGGAGATGGAGAATTTTTGGATTAATAAGGTAAAAGCGGAAAGAGGTGAGTAGGTTACTACTCGACCTCTTCATTTTTTACGAGTCAAAAAAACAAAATTTATTAGTCACTACTACTGTTGCTATTAGTTGGGCTAGGACTGCTAATTGTGCGCATTTCTACCCCTTCTTCACTAGATGGCGATGAAGAAGATCTAGAAGAAACAGCTCTGAAGCGTTGGACGTCTCCATTAACTAAATTTTTTCGAGTACTAATAAACTGGTTAGGAGCAGGACTCTGTACTTTGCCCAGTTCTTTTAGCTCTACTACAGGTCCCGGCTCTGATAAAGATTGAGGTGTAGGTTTAGAAGTGAAAAATTTCCCAAAAGTTTTAGCTGTTTCGCTTTTTGTTCTGGTAAGTTGTGTTTCACGTTTTCTTCGAGCTTCTTCTTCGAGTTGTTTCTTGGCTTGTAGTTCACGTTGTCTTTGATTTTCTTCTTCCAATTTTTTTCGAGTTTCCTCTTCGAGATGTTTCTTAGCTGCGAGTTCACGTTGTATTTGAGCTTCTTCTTCCAATTTTTTTTGCGCTTGGGCTTCAGCATTACGTTTTATTATTGTTTCCTCTGCAACATGCTGAATTGCCGCTTCTTTTAATGCAATGTTGATTGCCTCTATTCTTAATTCGTCATTTTTTTTGATAGCATTCGCAAGCAATTCTTCATTTTTTGGAATACCTTGGATCGTATTGTTCGCTGGCGTAGTTGTATTTTTTTTAAATAATTTATCAAATTCTTTATTTACATCACAATTTTTATAATCTAATTCAGATCCAAAACATTCAAATTTTTTGAGATAATGTTTTAATCTTTCTTTTACTCTATCAGGATAAGAGTGATCTATTAATAGATCACGTACACATAATAAAATCTGTATATCAACAATTTTTCCTTCCGTGCTTGGTTCTTTTCCAATGTATTTATCCTTTTCGCGGCGTAGTAATTTGAGAAATTCTGCTGTTTCAGTTAGTTCACTTCTCTCGCCAATGAAATTGCGATACTCGAATATAGCATTAGAAGCCGCAGTTAATATTTGACTATGTTGGCTGTTAATTCTGCGAGCGGTAATCATATAACCTCGTTTCAAATTTATAAGAATAAGAATGTATTGAGCATTTTAACACAAAATTAATTAAAATGCACAAATATTGATCATTATTTGTCTAATTTAAGTTGTTGATTTTTTTGAAATTTCAAAAAAAGAAGGTCCAAACGCCATTTTCAAATAGGTGATATTTATCTGCAAAGCCATTTTAAGAAGATTGCTTCGGCCGTATAAAGCACGGCCTCGCAATGACGTAAAATGACGTAAAAAGGAGGATTAACCTTCTTTTTCCGAAGGCGCTTTTTCAATATGCGCAATCCAATCCTGAGTCTCTTTGGATTCAGGATCCAGGACCAATGCCTTTTTGAAATATTCCAACGCTTCAGACGGACGCTCAAGATGATTCAAGCAGAGTGCCATATTGTAAAACAAACCAAATTGCTCGCCAACGAAGGGTAATGCTTTTTGATAATATTCATGCGCATCTTTATAACGCTTTGCTGCGTGGAAGAATACGCCGATCTCAAACAAAATGCACTCGGATTTTGGCATGTAATAATAATTTTCTGCCATGCGGTACATATTGTCAGCCATGAAACCAATGGTTTCGGTGTCGTTTTCTTCTGCGATGAGAGCAGTGACACGGTTGGTTAATTTTAAATAAATATGCGGATCCCAGCCGGCGAGCTCCATGTGCGCTGCGATAGTTTCGAGATTGCATTCATTGAATGAATCACTGATTCTGCGATGCAATGTGAAATAATCGGATGGGCTGAAACGTTCGACGTGTTCTTTAATCGCATGGGCGGTTTCTGGAAGTTCATTGAATTTAAAACCGCTCGCAAAAACAGAGGTGCGAATGCCTTTACGCGGTGTTTGTAAAAACGCATCGCCGCCGCTATTTTTAAAGTATTCAGCAATCGCATGGAAGTTTACCATCATTGAAAAACTGCCGTGCCAGGAAATCGACGGATGACCAAGATGGTCTAGCGATTCCAGTGAACCATATCCTTTGTCAGTTGAGATCACAAATAATTTATTGTTAGTTAGTTTTTTCAAAAATTTAATCGCATGAAACGATCCTGCTGGAAAAAGGAAACTGGTGTCATGCAAGGATTTTTTATAAAGATCCAAAATGCTATCCAAATGCGGATCATTATAATAATTCGCTTTCGCTTCTTTGACAGTGTAATCGACCGCGATTTGTTCCATGTCGACAGGACGATTGCCTTTCATGTTTTGTTCATCTGTCGAAAGAGACAATAACAACTCGTAAAGTTTTCCTTCATGCACCGCAAATGAATCGTGCGATACGGTATCAAAAATATAATTCGCAAAAACCGTCAGAGGATTCACCAATACTTCAGGCCCTAAACGAACATTTTTTTTGAGTAATGTAATGGGTCGCTCACTTTCCATATCATAGAGAGCAAAATCAATAACGCCTTCATCGACGTATTTTTTTAAAGTGGGATGGGTTTCCCAATATTTAATGTTATTTTTGGTAAAGTCACTCATGATGTAGCAGATTTTGATATCTTTAATCTCTAAATCTTTCATTAACTCTTCGAGGGTCTTAATAACGTAATAACTGAATCGACCTGAACCGGTACCGAGTTCCATAATGTAAAAAGGGTGTTGTTTGGCTTCAGGGTGTTTTGCTGTCCAATCGCGGATAAAAGACAGTACCAGGCGCGCATAGCATTTGGCGATAAAGGGATTACTGGTAATATAGAAGGGGACTTGATTGACCCAGGCATTGATGCCCTCTTGGTCAAAATATTCCCGCTGAAATCGCCAAAGCGCTGATTCAGAAAACTTTTTATGTTGTTCAATTACTACCTTTCTACCGCTGGTCTCAGGTTTCACAGGCATTCCTCATTAAGTAAGTTTTGAGTTTTGACATATTATGAACTAAACAAGCGATTTAAACAATTTACCTCGTAGGTTATCATAGCAAAAAAAAGTGACTTTAAGGGATGATATGACACCGCTCTTTCGAATAGCCCAGATCAGTGATACGCATCTATTTTCTGATAAAAAAGCAGAACTACTAGGGGTTAATACCTACGAGAGTTTTAAGACCATAGCGGAGATGGCGGTACTAGATAAACCCGATCTGATTTTGATGACGGGTGATCTTGCGCAGGACTGCACGGAAGCCGCTTATATCCATTTGGCCGATGAAATGAACCGATTTCAGATACCGGTTTATTGTTTGCCTGGCAATCACGATGATCCGCAAATGATGCGAGAGGTTTTTCCTCGTGAAATGGTTTCGATTCAAAAACATATTTTAAAAGACAATTGGCAAATCATTTTGTTAGATTCGCATCTTCACAAAAAAGTGGAAGGAGTGCTATCGGATGCGGAATTTGATTTTATGGAAGAGTGTTTGCAAACGTATCCTCTGCATCATTCGTTGATTGCTTTTCATCATCAGCCATTGCCTTCCGGTTCGGCTTGGCTGGATAAAATTGGTCTTAAAAACGCGGATATTTTTTTGAAAAAATTGCAAAATTATTTAAATGTGAAAATTGTGATGTATGGTCATGTGCATCAACAACTTGAAAATTTCAGGAATGAAATAGGATTTTATTCGGCACCCGCGACCTGTATTCAATTCAAGCCGAAACGAGAGGATTTTGCGTTAGATGATTTACCGCAAGGCTATCGTATTATGGATTTTTATTCAGATGGACGGGTGAAAACAGAAGTGAAACGCGTCAAACACTATATCGGCCATTTTCTTCAACATGCTAAAGGTTATTAAATGAAAAAACGATTTAAAAAAATGTTACAAGGTTATCAGGCATTCCGAGAAAAATATGCCCAGGGTGACCAATCGGTCATGCAATATCTTTCTAATTACGGTCAAAAACCCGAAGTCATGGTTGTGGCTTGCTGCGATTCTCGCGTGGACCCCGCTTTGATTTTGCAATGCGATCCAGGGGATTTATTCGTGGTGCGAAATGTCGCGAATATTGTTCCACCTTTTGAAAAAGATGAAGCGCATCACGGTACCAGTGCGGCATTGGAATTTGGCATTTGCTTTTTAAATGTGAAACATTTGATTTTGTTAGGTCATAGTCAATGTGGCGGTATTCAAGCACTTTTGAATGATGGAAAAGTGCCGAATGATTTTATTTCCAATTGGGTTTCACTGATTAAATCCAATCAGGAAAATACTTCTGATAGTGATGATTATGCGAAACTCGCTTTAAAATTATCTCGACAAAACTGTCTGACGTTTCCTTGGATACGGGAAAAAATGATGAAAGAGGAGTTGGAAATTCATCTTTGGTATTTTGATATTAAGGCGGGGCAGATATTTACGTATTCGGATACGGAAAAAACTTATCAGGCGTTGGTGTGAAGATTGCTTCGTTTTCGGTTAGTGCAGATGATCAGCGCCCCCTCACCCGCCGCGCTTCGCGCGTCGACCTCTCCCACAAGGGGAGAGGTGAAAAGCATACTGCGTTGTAAGACTTGAAATCACCTCTCCCCTTGTGGGAGAGGTCGACGCGCGAAGCGCGGCGGGTGAGGGGTGCTTTTCAGTGAGAGTTTCACAACAAACTCATCTGCCCAGACAATTTATTTTTATCAAACAAATTCATTTCCAGCGGCTTCGACGGCGTAACATTCAACTGAAACCGCTTGCAGGCCACCCGAAAACGCATTTCAAGCAAATTAGCAAATTCCCCTTCACCTCGCATCCGTTTACCAAATGTCGAATCATATTCTTTTCCTCCCCGCATTTGACGAATAATATTCATCACATGTTCAGCACGATCAGGGTAGTGTGTTTTTAACCATTCTTTGAAAAGATCTTTCACTTCATGTGGCAGTCGTACGACAACATAACTTGCATGGGTTGCGCCAGACTCTTTTGCCAATTGCAAAATTTTTTCAAGTTCCATATCGTTGATCATGGGAATCATGGGTGCTGCCATTACTCTCACAGGAATACCTGCGTTAGTAAGATTTTTTATCGCTCGCAATCGTGCGCGCGGTCCTGATGTGCGCGGTTCCAAAATTAATTTTAGCGGATTTGAAAGTGTCGTGACGCTCACTGCCGCTTTAGCAAGATTTCGTTTTGCCATGTCACCTAAAATATCAAGATCACGTTCTATCATTGAGCTTTTTGTAATGATGGCGACAGGATGATTATATTTATTTAAAACTTCCAAGAGACTGCGAGTAATTTTTAATTTACTTTCGATGGGTTGATAAGGATCCGTATTTGATCCCAGCATAATCGGTCGACAGATATAATTTTTTTTCGTAATTTCATTTTCTAATAATCGTGCCGCATCCACTTTATAAAAAATTTTCGTCTCAAAATCGAGACCCGATGACAAATTCATGTAACCATGTGCGGGACGTGCATAGCAATAAATACAACCGTGTTCGCAACCGCGGTAAGGATTGATCGATTGATCAAAACCGATATCCGGTGAGTCATTGTAGGTAATCACCGTTTTCGCTTTTTCTGGAATTAACATCGTTTCAAGCGCAGGAAGATCTTCTTCGGGTTCCAGATACCAACCGTCATCAAATTCTTCGTATTGTTCTTTTTCAAATCGTCCTCCTGGATTGGAAATGGCGCCTCGATTTTTTATCATATTTTTATCTCACTTTTAAAATTTCATTCCAGCGCGTTGTGTAGCGCGGCGAGCGAAATACGCTTTTGATTTTCCAGGTTGGATTGATGCCTTCCGCGCAGTAAAAAACAGTATTTCGGCCGTATTCCTGATTGATAGAATCCACGGTTTTCATGAGGGTATCACGGGCGGATGATTGTGGTAATAACCAATCGTTTTGTTTCACTGTATCTGGAATCAGATTTAATAACATAATGCCTGTTTTATGATAGCGAAACCCTTTTCGATAAAGTCGCTGCAAGCATTTTTTTGCAATATGAATAATATAAGCGGTATCAGCGGTTGCCGCTGGAAAAGGAACACAAACACTATTTTGATATTGCACATCTTGTTTTCGAAAAAAATTAGTCTGTAAAAAAACCACAAGACCTGAGGCAAGACTGTGTTGGCTTCGTAATTTTTCACTCGCGATCGCGGCGTAATGGCTGATGGCTTCTTCGAGTTCGGAGAGGGAAGTAATTAATTTTCCAAAGGAACGTGACGAAATAATTTGTTTTCGAGGTTGAACGGATTCTAAACCCAGACAGGATACGCCGCGCAATTCGTAAATCATTTTTTCCATGACCACACTGAATTGTTTGCGTAATTTTTTTGTGTCTGAATTTTTTAATTCTTCAGCTGTAAAAATCTTTAAGTCATTTAGTCTGGCTGCAAGTCGACGGCCGACGCCCCAGATTTTTTCGACCGGGATGGTTTTTAAAATGGAAATATTGCTGTCGTTTAAATGAAAAACGCCGCTTTCTGTTTGGTTTTTTGCGATGAAATTGGCAATTTTAGCGAGTGTTTTGGTTTTAGCGATGCCGATCGAAACCGGTAAACCTGTACAAGATTTTATTTTTTGCCGTAACGCGAGAGAAAATTCCACGCAATTTTCAGGGCATCCATCCAATAACAAAAATGCTTCATCGATAGAATATATTTCAATATCGGGCCAAGCTTCGGTGAGTAATGCCATTACTCGGCTCGACATATCGCCATAAAGTTCATAATTAGATGAAAAAACGTTTACTTTGTGTTGTTTACAAACTTTTTCCCATTGAAAAAAAGGCGCACCCATCGGGATGCCTAATTTTTTTGCCTCATTGGAGCGTGCAATCACGCAGCCATCGTTATTGGATAACACCACAATGGGTTTTCCTTCGAGACGCGGATTAAAAACGCGTTCGCAGGATGCATAAAAATTATTGCAATCCACTAATGCAAAAATACTCATCACACCGCGTGCAGCACTTGCGTGACTACACCCCAAATAATGGTTTCCTGATCTTCTTGGATTTCAATGGGTGGATAATCAGGATTTTCTGCGATTAATAAATAGTGATTATTTTTTTGAGCGAGTCGTTTGACCGTGAGTTGGCCGTCGATTGCAACAATGACAATTTTGCCAGGAACGGGTTTGATGCTGCGATCAACAATCAAAATGTCATTTTCATAAATGCCGGCGTTAATCATGGAATTGCCATTGGCCCGCACGAGAAACGTCGATGAGGGATGTTTAATCAGATACTCATTCAAATCCAGGCGTTCTGCGATGTAATCCTCGGCAGGGGACGGGAAGCCCGCGGATACCTTGGAACTGTACAATGGGACCGTCTGTGGCTCCATTAGCCATTTATCAACGCGCTGAATCAGGCTAACAGGTAGCCGAACTACCTTAGTCGGTTCGTTATATTTGCCAACCCCTTTCGGCCTGCCAGCGCCTTGGCGCTTGCCCCCTCGTGACATGGTGTGTTCACCTTTTATTTGTTCTATTTGAATTTTGTAACATAATTCAAAGTGGGCTGTCAACCTGCTATGATGGTAGCCATGAGCAAGAAAATTTTATATACCATAGGCCATTCGACTCGCACTTTCGAGGAGTTTTTAGCCTGTTTAAATTCTCAAAAAATTACCCATTTAGTGGATATTCGAACTATCCCAAAATCACGACGCGTTCCTTGGTTTAACAAAGAAACCCTATCAAAAACACTCAAAAAACATCACATTGCCTATACCCACTTAAAGGAATTAGGCGGTTTGCGAAAACCCGAAAAAAATTCGATTAATTCAGGCTGGCATAACGAAGGTTTTCGGGGATTTGCGGATTATATGCAAACAGAAGAGTTTTTAGAGGGATTAACTCGTCTTAACGATTTAGTCAAAACAGAAAAAGTCGCCATTATGTGCGCAGAAGCTCTGCCCTGGCAATGTCATCGGTCGCTTGTTTCGGATGCAGAAATTGCGAGAAAAATTGACGTATTTCATATCATGAATGACCATACAGTAAAAGAGCACGAACTGACTTCGTTTGCGGTAATAGATAAAAAGCAACAACCGGTAAAAATTTATTATCCGGATCCTGAAAAATCAGCAAACCAACTGAATTTATTTTAAAAAACTTTTCTACTAATTTAATTTTTTCTTAAGCTTTGAGTGTTATATTGTCACGCCAAAATAGAATAAAAATGAATTAAAACGTAAACGCGGAGATTAAAATGCACAGAGCTAAACCAAGTCAAAGATCCAAGAGAATTGGAATAAATATTATGGCCACGTTGGAGTTGGCCGAGATCAAAGATCTTATAGAAAATCCACTGAAACCAGAGGAAGCCCAACTTCACGAAAATGACCAAGATAAAATAATCTTTGAACGGTATAAAAATGTAATCGAAAGATTACAAAAATATATTGAGATAAATCATACTGAAGCAATCAAATTGCGGGATCAGTTATATCAAATTATTTTCAATAAAACGGTATCTAACAAACCTATCTCTGTAGTCCCTGAGAGTGAATGGGGAATTTTAAATAAGAAAAAAACACAAACAGAAATTCAGCTCACACTATTGGAATCGGAGGTTAGGTTAGCATTATTAAAATTATTTCCGAATCAAAAAAAAGCAGTTTATCAAGTTGAACTAAATATGGCTTATCTACGAAACGCGCTTTATGCTTCACGACTATCACCGGTTGTTTTGATGGCAGAAGAGAAAGTTGAAACAGAACAAAGTCATGGTCCGACCGAACCCTATTTGCTGCCAAAAGGATCATTTATCCGTCAAACCACCTCGTTTGATAATCTTTTAGCGATGAAAGTAGATGAATCAGATGTAGTTAGATGGTGGAGTGATGACGAAACTCAAAGTGATCCAGGCCCTAGCCAATCACCAGCAATCAGTTTAACAAGAGCAAAGACAGTTTAAAGAGTTAGGATTTGTTTTTGTACCACCACAAAATGACACGGTCCAGGCTTAATTTTCCTGGCCCGTGTAGAAACATAATCATCAAGAGCAAACCCCAGCAAATATGGTCTTTTAAAACCATATAGCCGGCTGGGGTCCATAAAAAGGGATAAGATAAGCTCGCAACCAAGTTAAAAATAAATAAAATAAATGCGGGAAATCGTTCACCCAAACCCAGTAATAAAAAAATCGACATGCTAAGCTCGATAATTGCAGCAAGCGGCGCCGCAATTTTTGGCGAAAGCAGTGGGACATGATATTCAAATTGAAATAACATCACTGTGGTATTCCAGTTCATCAATTTCATCAAACCGGATTGAAAAAAAGATTTTGCGAGCCAGAAGCGGATAAATAAATCGCCGACGGGTTTTAAGAAATTGCAAATGGCGTCGAATTGGGTCCAGAAGTTGATGATGGATGATTTTAATGACATTACTAATCTCCTGATATTTTCAGTGAATCCGTCATTGCGAGGAGCGTTTTTTGCGACGAAGCAATCTTTTGAGAGATTGCTTCGTCGCAAAAAACGCTCCTCGCAATGACGGGTGTGTCTAAACACTTTGATACTGTTTTCTTAACATTCTTCTCATTATTTTATTTGAAGCGGTCTTCGGTAATTCCGCCACAAACACGACATCTTCAATTTTAAATAATGGATTTAAATGGTGATTAATCCTTTCTTGCATGATTTTCATAATATGATTTTTATTTAATATTTTTTCGGTCGCGGCAAAAATCACAAGCTGACTTGGACCGTGAGCTTTGGAAACCGCAATTGCTGCAGTTTCGATAATATTTTCAATTCCCGAAAGTGCGCGTTCAATTTCAGCGGAACTGATTTTAACCGCATGCAGGTTCATCGTATCATCCGCGCGTCCCAATATTGCGTAATTCAAATTGGCAAATTGCTGAATTTGATCACCATGCCGACGTAGTAGTTTGCCTTCGCGCGATTTTGGCATTTTTTCAAAATAAATTTTGTGATGATCGGCATTTAATAATTCCGTAGAAAGACCCATAGATGGCGGAACTAATGCAATTTCACCATTATTGGTAGGATTACCTGCTTCATCAATAATAATAAAATTAATGCCGAGAGCCGGCGTAGTAAAAACAGAAGGATAATTATTTTCAATTAATGTGCTAGTCACAAATGCACCGCCAATTTCAGTGCCACCGCAATATTCAATAATGGGTTTATAACCTGCAAGATGCATTAGATATAACATATCTTCGGGATTTGAACATTCACCGGTGGAACTAAAAACTTTAATCGCGCTCCAATCCAGATTTTCCATAGCGTGCGATTGACGCCAACTTGCGACTAAGGTCGGAACTACACCTAACATCGTCACGTTTGCATTCTGAATAAATTCACCAAATGCTCTTTCGCGCGGCATATCCGTATAGAGTGCAACAGCAGCTTTATTCATAAAAGCCGCAAAAATAAGCCAAGGCCCCATCATCCAACCTAAATTAGTGGGCCACGCAAGCACATCCCCTTCGTGAATATTTTGATGAAAAAAAGCATCGCTAGCTGCTTTAATTGCAGTGGAATGGGTCCAGGGTATCGCTTTTGGTTCACCCGTTGTACCGGATGAAAATAAAATATTGCAATGATCCATCGGATCACGTTCGACGGATGTAAATGTTTTATTATCAACTAAAAAATTCTCGAATGAGAGATCGCCCGATCGCAAATCAAGTTTGTTTTCTTCGGAAAGCACAATGGCAACGGGTGCATTAGCGGCAATAATTTTTTCGTAAAGCGGAATTTTTTTGTCACCACGATAAATAAAATCTTGAGTAAATATCGCTTTAGTATTGGAAATTCGTAGACGAGTCGCAATTTCTTCCGGTGAAAAACTATCCGCAATCGAAACAACCACCCCACCCATTTTGATAATCGCAAGATATATTGCAACGGCAAAATAAGTCATCGGCATATCGATGGCGATCGCATCATTTTCAGAAAATCCTATTGTCACCAAACTATTTGCAATTTGATTAGTCAGTTCTTCAAGTTTTTGAAAAGATATTTTTTGAATTTTTTTATTTTTATCCTGAAAAAGAATCGCATCAGCAGTAGGCGATGCATTAAAACAACTATCAATGATATTGAGTTTTGCATCAGGCAGCCAGCGAGGAAATTCAAGCCCATCGGTTAAATCACAAATTCGGGAAAAAGGCGTTTTAAACACAATTTTTAATTGCTTGATAACATAATCCCAAAATTTTTCAAAATGATTGACGCTCCAACCGTGAAATTCACGATAAGTCGTGATTTTTAATCGCGCCATGGCTTCTGCAATATGGGTGTTTTTAATCGAGTCTTTATCTGGAATCCAAGCCGGCGCCGATTCAAGATCATCGGGCCAATAGGGAAAAAGCAATTTGAAAATGGCCAACTGGTCACTGAACGGTTTATTTTTTAAAAGAGTGGTTGAAACCTTTTTCCAGATTAATTCTCGCGGCAGAGTTTTTAAAAGGTCCGCGTCGGTTTGAGATAATCCAAGATCGATGAGCGGTTGTAAATTAATGGTTTTTTTACCTGGCATGCTGACACCTCGTCAAGGTGCCTAATACGTATACAAACTGTTTAGTTTGGATTATCATATGCACCACTAAAAACATTCATCAGTTTTGAAATTTTACCATAAACAACCATGAAAAAAGCGAGAAAGATAAATGAATAAAAAAGCCGTGATTTTGCTCTCCGGTGGATTGGATTCCACGACTTGTTTGGCGATTGCAAAGGAGAAAGGGTATGACTGTTATGCCTTGAGTTTTTCATTTGGCCAAAAACACAGTGGTGAAGTGGAATGCGCAAAAAAAATTGCGAAAAAATTTCAGGTGAAAGATCACAAAATTTTGAATCTTGCCTTGAATGAATTGGGCGGTTCTTCTCTAGTTGATCCTGACATGCTTATTCCAGATTTTAGCGATGAAAATAAAATTCCATCGACTTATGTGCCAGCGCGTAATACGATTTTTTTATCGGTGGCATTAGGTTGGGCGGAAAGTTTAGAAGCCTATGATATTTTTTTTGGCGCGAATTATGTTGATTATCCCGGTTATCCTGATTGCCGACCTGAATACATAGCCGCTTTTGAAAATTTAGCCAATTTAGCTACAAAAGCCGCTGTAGAAGGTTCCGCTCAATTCAAAATTCATGCGCCACTGTTACGCATGAGGAAATCCGACATCATACGCGAAGGTGCACGCTTAGGGGTGGATTACAGCATGACGGTTTCTTGCTATCGCGCAGATGCACACGATGGACGCGCCTGTGGCAGTTGTGATCCCTGCACGTATCGTAAAAATGGATTTCAAGACGCGGCCCTTGCCGATCCTACAATTTATTATTGACGTCATTGCGAAGCGTGCTTTTTACGCTGAAGCAATCTTTCGGAGATTGCTTCGCCCTGAAAAGCAGGGCTCGCAATGACGAAAAAATTGCTTCGACCTTAAAAAGCACGGTCTCGCAATGACGATTTGCTAATCTAGCATGCCATACTGCTTTAATTTTTTGCGTAATGTTCCGCGAGAAAGTCCGAGGATATGCGCCATCTTCACTTGATTATAATGAGTATGATTAATCAATACTTCGAGCATAGGACGTTCTATTTCTTCTAATAAAATAGAATAAAAATCCACTGGTTTTTCGCCACCAATGTTCGTGAAATAGTTGCGTAAGGTATCGCGTACGGCTTGACGTAAGGTGATACTGTCTAAATCTAAATTATCTGGTAATGCTATTTTTTCCATATAAACTCCGTTTAGTTACTTGCTCCGTTTCTTTTTTTTAAAGCAGATAAAAATCTTTCACGCTCCAATAAAAACGCTGATTGAAGCGTGTGAAATCAGTTCATTTATTTGGATTCGGTGGTATCAACCGTTTCTTTAAGATTTTTGCCTGCTTTGAAATAAGGTACTACTGTTGCATTAATCATCATTTCCTTGCCGGTTTGCGGATTTCGCACTTTGCGCGCAGATCGAGATTTAACGCCGAAACTACCGAAACCAACCAATGAAACTTGTCCGCCTTCCGTTAAGGTGGATGTGATGCTGTCGAGTGCTGCGGCTAAGGCTTTTTCAGCTTTTGCATTGGAGATGCCAGCACTTTCAGCCATCATGTTAATTAATTGGGCTTTATTCATAAAACAAAAACTCCTTAAATACGATTAATCAAGATTGGGTTTCAACGGATTCATCAGCCATTGCCATTTCGGGCATTTCATTTTCCATAGGCGTGCGAATCGGGCTATCCATCATGGGTGTTGAAACCTTTGTGTCTTTTTTCATAATTGGTTTGCGTGGGTTAGGAACTTTTTTAGCAGATTTTTTGGAAGTGGCTTGAAAAGATTTTTCGAATTTTACCATTTCCTTCATCATGGCCATGTAAAGATTTTGTTTATGGATACTCATGGTCATGCATTTTTTCATTTGATCCAATTGCTTGCTGAGATCATTCATCATTCTTGTAAGTTGTTCGCTATTCTTTTTAGCGGTGAGAGCGGATTTTTTGTTACTGGAATTCATTTTATCTTGAGCGGCTTTGCGCATTTCCATGGTTTTTTTCATTTGGAGCATCAGCATTTTTTCTTGCTGTTTGAACGACAGGGTTTGTTTACGATATTCGGAGGCGATTCTCATGGGCATTGCACGAAATTCTTTTTCCATGGAAAGAGGCATACTGGAACTCATGGATTTACCTTGTTTTGTCGTGCTTTTCATCCCGCCCTTGGTTTTTTTACGTGGCATATCTTCACTTTCCTTATTAAGATGGTTTGAGATCTCAAAATTTAACACCATCGGCTATTGAAAGTCTAGCCACTTTTGACTTTGTGAAGTAACGAAAAATAGATTAAAATGCTTAAATTAATTATCCCGGAACCCATAGTATATTCTGCAATGAACAAACAATCTTCTTTTTACCGATTTTCGCCCAACTATTCTTTAAAACAGTCAGGAGTACTGCATGAGTAACGCTAGTTTAAAAGAGCAATTGCAATCACTCGGGTTATCCCAATCAACGAGTGAAAAACCGCAATCGCAAAAAAAGAAACAAACGTCGGAGAAATCCAACAAAACCACAAAAAAGCCCGCCTGGCTTGAGCAGGCGCAATACGGCGTGGAATTGTTAAAGACGTTTTTCCCCGCCTGTTTTAAAGACATTAAAGAAGTAAAGCCTTTGAAAATTGGTATTAAACAAGACTTGGTAAAGCTCCTCAGTACGCGTGAGGATATTGTGGTTACCGACAAAGCTTGCATGGTAAATAGCTTGTCTTATTATGTGAATTCGCCCGCTTACTTAAAACAAATGACGGTGGGCACCGTTCGAATTGATCTCGAAGGCAATCCGTCCGGGGTGGTAACCGCCGAAGAAGCAGAGTATTCTCTTCAATGTCGCAAAGCAAAACTAGAGAAAAAAAGCGGACAAAAGATGAAACCGGTACAGGAAAAACCGGAAGCCCCTAAATAAGGAGATGGATGATGGAACTGAATCGCCGTTTTTCGCCACTGAATTTGCTGATGTTGAGCATCAACGGTATGGTTGGTTCCGCCTGGCTTTTCGCACCTTTGTATGCGGCGAAAATTGCAGGCGCTGCTGCTATCATTGCCTGGTTAATTGGCGGTGTCGCGACAGCCATCATTGCGCTTACCTTTGCTGAATTATCTGTTTTATTTCCGGTAGCGGGTGGGACAGCACAGATTCCACAACTCAGTCACGGCATGTTCGCCAGTTTTATGTTGAGTTGGGTTGCCTGGTTATCGGCGCTGACGATGGCGCCTATTGAAGTGCAAGCGGTATTGCAGTATGCCTCGACCTATTTTTCATCTCTCACTCACCTTGTTAATGACGTGCCTGTTTTAACCCTGACTGGATTTTTCTGGGCAACGCTTTTAATGCTGGGTTTGTGTTTTGTGAATATCGCAAGTTTCAAAGGGTTGATACGGTTTAATTTGATTCTGTTCATCTTTAAAGTTTTTGTCATTATTTTGACGGTTGCTATGTTGTTACGCGTGAGTTATCACCCGACCAATTTTATCGGTGTTGGAAATATTTTTTCAGTCAGCGGTTGGCAGGCCATTTTAGCTGCGGTTGCGACAGGCGGTGTGGCATTCGCATTTACTGGATTTAAACATGGTGTAGAACTCGCAGGCGAAGCGAAAAAAATGGCAATCGGTATTCCCCTTGCGATTGTGGGTTCTGTTATTTGCTGCATGTTGCTTTATATGGGATTACAAATTGCGTTTATCGGTGCGCTGGATCCGCATTTTCTGACCAATGGATGGCAGCATATTACTTTTAAAGGTGATGTCGGACCTTTTGCAGGGCTGGCGGCATTTTTGGGTTTAGTCTGGTTGCTAAAATTACTCTATGTTGATGCGGTTATTTCACCGTTAGGTGCTGGATTAATTTATGTAACATCAACAGCCAGGATCATTTATGCCATGAGTCAAATTGGCTATGTTCCAAAATTTTTAAGCTATTTAAATAAACAAAAATTTCCAGTGGCAGCGATTTTTTTAAATTTTGCATTGGGTATGTTTTTATTCTTGCCCTTGCCGGGTTGGCAAGCCATGGTAAGTTTTCTGGTTTCTGGCATGGTAATTTCCTATGCGATTGGGCCTATCGCTTTATTGTGTTTACGTCTGGAAATTCCAAATGAAAAACGCGCGTTTAGATTACCCGCCGCCAACGTCTTATGCACGCTAGCATTTTATTTCTGTAATTTAATTAGCTATTGGACAGGCTGGGAAACCATTTACCGATTATCGATTGCAATGGTAATTGGTTTTGCTTTTTTCCTGTTGGCTTGTGTACGCGGTCGATTAAAAAATCAGGAATTAGGCCTGAGATCTGCGATCTGGATCGTGCCATATTTAAGTGGCTTAGTTCTCATTTCTTATTTAGGCGCATTCGGCGGAAAAAATATTATCCCATTTGGCTGGGACTTTTTAGTCATTGGTGTATTTAGCATGGTCATTTTGCGACTGGCGATTGCTACGCGTTTAAAATTTTCTCCACAACTCGTTCCTATGCAAACAGAAACGGTAGCGGCATTGTTGGTGGAATAATTTTTTAAAAACGACAGTTATTTTAAAACTAAGGCTTCCCTGAAATTACGAAGAATCATTGCGAAATAATCACCGCCACCGATTCGCCTGCCGTGAAATCCAAATTCAACCAGCGGGCATCACTCGTAAACATGCGCACACAACCATGGCTGTCATTATATCCTGGGACTTCGGGTGATCCATGCAATGCATAACCGCCATGGAAAAACATGCAAAAAGGCATTGGCGCACCACCTCGGCCAACGGGAAAGCGCGATGAAACACAACCTGGTCCGCCTTTTTGATAAATTTCAAACTGTCCCGATTTTGTGTAACATGGACGCCCTATGTCTGGACAATATCCTCGACCGCCAGAAACCGGTCCCCATTTTTCTAACGTGCCTTGTTCATCATAGGCGCCAAATGCGAGTTTTCGCAGATCAACGATAATGACTTTTTTGCCCGGTGGATTGATTTGATGATCCATGGGTGAAAATTCAGAAGGGTCTGCATTCAAATTATCTGGAACCGCGATTTTTAATCCTTTATATAAACGGGTATTCATACGATTGACGCGCATGACTAAGTCGCGTTGATTATCATCCGGATATAATTTTTTCCAATTGTCACCGGATTTTACGACATAACAATGGAATTCAGGCGCATTACAAATGCCGGCGCCAAAATTTTTGGCGAAAAGGGTGTTGCTAAAAATGAATATCATAACAGCAATAGTGTATGAGATCATCCTAACCATATCGACCTCCGACCGTTCTGTTTCTATCTTTTATTCTACAACATGTATAAAAATTACACACCCTTAAACCGATTAGGGAAAACCCTTAAAAAATTAAAATTCCTAATGAGAACACCGTGTTATAGAATGGCTGCAAAACTGGAGGTAACAATGACCAATCAAGATGTATTAAAAACGGAATTAGTCGAATCTGGCATACTGCAGCTTACTTTAAACAGACCTACCGCTTTAAATGCACTCAGTAAAGAATTAATGGACGCTTTGCTTAATGCATTTCAGAATGCAAAAGAAAACCCAGCCGTTAAATCACTGCTTATAACAGGTGATGGCAAAGCCTTTTGTGCGGGGGCTGATATCAATCAATTAGCCAAATTAGATGTGAAAGAAGGCTTGAATTTCGCGCGTTTCGGACAAAGGGTTTTTCGTACCTTGGAACAATTGGGGAAACCCTCACTTGCTGCCATTAATGGTTTTGCCTTAGGTGGTGGTTGTGAATTAGCGATGTCAGCTACGATGCGCATTGCTGCAACGACCGCTTCGTTTGGTCAACCGGAAGTAAAACTCGGCGTCATCCCTGGATTTGGCGGCACACAGCGATTAGCGCGTTTAGTCGGAAAAGGGCGTGCACTGGATTTATGTTTAACAGGCCGCGTAATCAAAGCAGATGAAGCATTGCAATGGGGACTTGTGACAGAAGTCGTAGCCCCCGAAGAATTATTAAACCGCGCAAAAGCAATTTTATCCGGAATAAATAAATTAGCGCCTTTTGCATTAAAGAGCGTGATGACCGTGATTGATCATGGATATGATTTATCACTGGATGATGCATTAGAATTTGAAGCTGCGCATTTTGGATTATGCTGTGCAACCAAAGATAAACGTGAAGGCGTCAGCGCCTTTTTAGAAAAAAGGGTAGCCGCGTTTTCAGGAGAATAACATGATCAAAAAAATCGACGAAATCCAATTTGAAAAAATGCCGGGGAAAAATGGCGATATTGGATTAATTACGCTGACTCGACAGCAAGTGTTGAATGCATTAAATCATACGATGTTTTTAGCCCTCGATGAAAATCTCGCAGCCTGGCAACAAGATAAAAGCATCAAAGCAATAGTCATTCGCGCAGCAGAAGGACGAGCATTTTGTGCAGGAGGCGATATTCGCCACGCCTACGAAATGCGTAAAAAAAATGATGAAACACTCCCGCATTTTTTTCGGGATGAATATCGCATGAATAGTCGCATTCATCATTATCCAAAACCCTTTATTGCATTACTGGATGGAATAACCATGGGTGGTGGCGTAGGAATTTCTATTCATGGTTCACATCGAATTGGCACGCCGCGTTTGACATTTGCTATGCCTGAAACCGGTATTGGATTTTATCCTGATGTAGGGACTACTTATTATTTAGCAAGATTTCCCTATAAAATGGGCTATTATTTAGGACTCACGGGTGTACGAATTAACTATGCAGATTGCTTGGCAATCGGCATTGTTCAGGAAATTGTTGCCAGTGAATCATTATCCGCTATTTTAACTGCACTTTCTGATGCAACGATTACAGATAATGAATCGGTGACAAACATTTTAAAACCCTTTTCAATTTCCGTGCCTGATTCTGAATTAATGAAACATCGTGAAACCATTGAAAAATGTTTTGCAAAAAATTCTGTGGAAGAAATTCTTCATGCGTTGGAAAATGAATCTGACGAATGGTCGCAGCAAACAGCGGCATTACTTAAAACCAAATCACCGACCAGTTTAAAAGTCACTTTTGAAGCCTTACGGCATGCAGCCAAAATGAATTTTGATGAATCTCAAGAAATGGAATATGGTATGACGCTCAACTTTATTCGCGAGCATGATTTTTTTGAAGGCATTCGGGCTGTCATTATTGATAAGGATCAAAAACCAAAATGGAAGCCTGCGACCTTAAAAGAAGTGACGCCTGATATGCTGGAAAATTATTTTATGCCTAGCGCTCTCAGAAATGACAATGTCCGTCATCCTGAGCGAAGCGAAGGATCTACCTAAAATTGCGGGATAGCTAACGAAGAACTTTTCCATAATAAGCCTACCTTGGAGATCCTTCGTTTTGCTCAGGATAACAAAGGGTGGGTATTATCTTATTGTTAAATAAGATAAAAGAGCTGAAATAACGACCCTTTTAGGAATATTCCTCAAACTCATGCTAGAATGTAATTATAAGAGCAAGATTTATCACTCCAAAAAGGAGGACCCCCGCAAAGCATAGTTCAACATCATTATAATTAAATCAAAAAACGAGTGAGGTTTTTATGCAAGCAGTCCAAATTACCGTTCGTGATTTACCGAATTCTCCCGCCTTAGAAGATCATCTACGCAAAAAAGCCAACAAATTGACCCAGTTTTACCAGCGCATCAATAGCTGTAGAATAGTCATTAGTTTGGCGCAGAAACACAAGCATCAGGGAAAGTTATATTGCGTAAGAATTGATATTACCGTTCCTGGTAAAGAATTGGTGGTAAACAAGAAACTCAATGAAGATGTCTATATTGCAATACGCGATGCTTTTGATGCATTGGAACGCCAGGTAGAAAATTATGCTCGCAAACGACGCGGCAATGTGAAAACGCATGAAGCAGTCGATCATGGTGTAATCGCAAGATTATTTATGGATGAAGGCTATGGATTCATCGAAGACAGACAAGGGCAAGAATTATATTTTAGTATGGCGAATACGCATTATCCGGAGTTTAGTCAATTAAAAATTGGCGATGAAGTGGAATTTATCACAGTGCCTGCAAGTGACGGATGGCAAGCGCATCATGTTATAAAAGAAAGATCGAATCATGTGATTACAGATTAATTAAATTTTTCAGAAAAATCCAGGACCTCGATTGAGGTCCTGTTTTTATTTAAGGCTAAAAAAAATGGAACAGGAAAGTTATTACAAAAATTTTTTAAAAAATAATCCCTATCCTAGAAAATTGCAAACGTATGAAAATAATTCTAGTCCATTATATTTAACGAAAAACGGCAGAAAATTAATAAATTTTTCATCCAATGATTATTTAGGTCTAGCCAATCATCCGCTACTAATTGAGCGAACGATTGAATTTGCAGAACGATATGGTGCAAGCGCCTCTTCTTCTCGATCGGTTACAGGCAATGCAATTTTTCACGAAGAAATAGAACAAAAACTCGCAGTTGCACTCAATAAACCAGCAGCAATAATTTTAGGAACGGGTTTTCAAACCAATACATTTGTTTTGGAATCACTGCTAGATCCTAATATTTTAGGGGAAAAACCCCTCGTATTTTGTGATCGATTAATTCATTCCAGCATGATTGCAACAACCCGATATATTACGCGTTTACATCGTTTTTCACACAATGATTTAAGCCATTTAGAATTATTATTAGAAAAATATTCTGACTCAAGTCAGCCTAAATTTATTTTAACCGAATCGGTTTTTAGCATGGATGGAGATCAAATTAATTTGCCGCAATTAATTGCTTTGGCAAAAAAGCACAAAGCATTTTTATACGTTGATGATGCGCATGCCGTCGGTGTGTACGGAAAAAATGGCTGGGGTTTTGCAAGCGAAGCGCCTGAGATAGATGTTGTGATGGGAACTTTCAGTAAAGCGCTCGGTGGATTTGGGGGTTATATTGGTTGTTCTGAAACCGTCCGTGATTTTCTTATCAACAAATGCAAAGGATTGATTTATTCAACGGGATTACCGCCCGCTGTGTGGGGTGCAATTGCTGCTGCCATTGATCTTCTGCCTTCGCTTGAACTGCAACGAAAACAATTATTAAAAAATTCCGCGCGATTAAGAGAATTTTTTCAAAAAAATAAATTAAATATCGGCCAATCGACTACTCATATTATTCCCTGGATTATAGAAGATGCAAAAAAAACATTACGCATCAGCGAGGCTTTAGAAAGGGAAGGCATTATCGCCGGGACCATACGTCCCCCCTCTGTGCCATTAGGCCAAAGTCGAATCCGTTTTTGCCTATCCGCAGGCCATACAGAAAACGATCTGAATCAACTAATCTCAGCTGTACAAAAGACGCTCACTATTGAATAGAAACCCCGATTGATGCATGATTCACCTCTTAAAGTTTCTATAAGAATAAGACATGAAAAAGCGTATTACCCAGTGTTTTAATAAAGCTGCAGCAACCTATCATCAAGCCGCGACGTTACAAACTACCGTGGCTGAAAATTTGTCGCGCTATATAAATGGCACTAAAGCACATCGTATTTTGGAACTTGGATGTGGGACGGGTATTTTCAGTGAAAAATTATTCAAAAAATTTCCAACGGCCAATTTCATGTTGACCGATATTGCACCTGCCATGCTGGATGTTTGCCAAAAAAAGTTTCGAGAGAGGAAATGTATTCAATATGCTTGTCAGGATGCCGAACAGTTATCAGTGAATGATTCTTACGATTTAATTACTTCGAATATGACATTGCACTGGCTGAATAATATTCCGAATAGTTTTGAAAAAATTATTTCAAAATTATCTGCGCGTGGTGAATTTATTTTTTCCCTGTTAGGAAAAAAATCATTATATGAATGGCAAAAAATTTGTGATGAATATTCTGTACCATTTCCTATGCCATTATTTGATTCAAATTATATATTAAAAAATTTATTTCCCTTACTGGAAGTTAAAACAGAACTAATTAAAATGCAGTACAAGAATATTCAAGAATTCCTGCAATCATTAAAAAAAATTGGGGCTCATGCAACACCCGAGCACTATGAAATGATTTCTCCTGCAAAAATGCGGACGATTCTACGCAAATTTAATCAGCCTATTGAAATCAGCTATGAAGTTATTTACGGGAAATATATAAAACCATGAAGCGTTATTTTATCACTGGAACAGACACGGGTGTTGGAAAAACAGTAGTTTCCGCCGCATTGGTTTTGGCCTTGCAAGCGAGTTATTGGAAACCCATTCAATCGGGTGAATCAGATCTTGATCAAGTTAAAAAACTCACCCAATTTTCGGATGACTTTTTTCATCCAGCGAACTATTCATTAAAAGCCAGTTTATCACCTGATCAAGCGGCTGCTTTAGAAAATATGACTATACAAGTTGATCACTGTGTTGTGCCAAACACTGAAAAAATATTAATTACTGAAGGCGCAGGTGGTGTGATGGCGCCAATTAATGAAACGGCATGCATGTTGGATTTAATCAAACATGTTAACGCACCGGTTATTATTGTGAGTCGTGGCACTCTAGGAACGATTAATCATACATTAATGACCATAGAAATGTTACGTCAGCGTCGGTTACCCATTCATGGTGTTGTTTTTAGTGGCGAGCTAAATCCTGAAAATCAAAAAGCAATAGAAAAAAAAGGCAATATTCGCACTCTATTTCATTTGCCATTATTAGACCTGAACACATTAAAAAATTGGGTAACCGAAAATAAAATACAAATTACTGAGAATTTTGCATGACACTTTCAGAGCGAGATCAACACACAATTTGGCATCCCTACACCCAACACAAAATTTCCTCGTGGCCAATTCCTATTACACGTGGCGAAGGCGCCTATCTTATCGATGAATCGGGCAAGCGATATTTGGATTTAGTCTCATCGTGGTTTGTCAACTTGCATGGGCATGCAGAGCCGACCATCGCAAAAGCGATTTATGATCAGGCTTTAAAATTAGAACAGGTCATTTTTTCAGGTTTCACTCATGAACCTGCGGTGCAATTGGCCGATGAGTTACTTGCGATATTGCCAAAAGGCTTTAGTAAAATTTTTTATTCTGATAATGGATCGACTGCGGTCGAAGTCGCGCTCAAAATGGCCTATCAGTATTGGCGAAACCGAGGAGAAATGAAACGCCAACGTTTTATTGCATTTGATGGTGCATATCATGGCGACACCTTTGGTGCGATGGCTGTTGGAAAGAATTGTGGATTTTTTGGAAATTTTGATCCACTTCTTTTTGAAGTGAAAATGTTTCCGTATCCGACGACTTGGTTAAATGATAATACGATAGAAGAAAAAGAAAATGCGATTCTCCAAGAAATTAAAACCTATTTGGAAAATTTTCACGATGAAGTCGCTGCGTTGATTATTGAACCTTTGATTCAGGGCTCCTCCGGCATGCGCATGTGTCGTCCTGAATTTTTGCGAGCATTGCAGCGTCTTTTGCAGGAATATGGCATTTTGCAGATTTATGATGAAGTGATGACTGGATTTGGTCGCACCGGTGATCTTTTTGCATCACTCAAATCAAATACCACGCCAGATATTATTTGCCTTGCGAAAGGTTTAACAGGTGGATTTCTCCCGCTTGCTGCAACAGTCTGCAATGAAAAAATTTATGAAACTTTTTTAGGTGATGATTTTAAAAAAGCCTTAGCCCATGGTCACAGTTATACAGCTAATCCGTTGGGATGTGCTGCAGCGCTCGCTTCACTCAAATTGTTAAAATCCACTGAAACACTTGAAAAAATAGCCATGATTGAGCGAGTTCATCGTGAGCGTCTTGCAAACCTAGAGGAATTTCCGTTGATCAAGCACAGAAGATTTTGTGGCACAATCGCTGCATTTGATTTAAATTGTCTAGCAGAATATGGTTCCAAAGAAAGTGTTCAGTTGCGGAAACAATTTCTAGAACGGGGATTATTAATCAGACCGTTGGGCAACGTGATTTATTTAATGCCGCCTTATTGTATAACTGAGCGGGAATTACAAAACACTTACGATATTGTTATTCATGAAGTTGAAGGAGCCATCGCATGAGTGAAACAAAAGAACAAAACTGGACGGTCGACGCCGTTCTTAAATTATATGAACTTCCGTTTAATGATTTACTCTATCAGGCCCAAACCATTCATCGACAATATTTCCCGCAATCGGAAATGCAATTAAGCACATTGTTAAATATTAAAGATGGCGGATGTCCCGAAGATTGTCATTATTGTCCGCAAGCTGCACGTTATCACACTGGCGTCACGGCTAAAAAATTACTGGATCCTGAAACGGTCAGGAAAAACGCCGAGGCTGCCAAAGCGGCAGGCGCTACTCGTTTTTGCATGGGCGCCGCATGGCGAGAGTTAAAAGACCGCGATGTCCCTGCGATTGCAAATTTAATTCAGGAAATAAAAAAATTAGGCATGGAATCATGTGTCACCTTGGGGATGTTGACTGACAGTCAAGCTGAAGCACTAAAAAATGCTGGATTAGATTATTATAATCATAATGTTGATACTTCACCTGAATATTATCAGGAAATTATTACTACTCGAACTTATGACGATCGTTTACAAACACTGAATCGCGTGCGTAACGCTGGCATCCACGTGTGCTCCGGTGGCATTATCGGCTTAGGCGAATCACGTCACGATCGTGCCGGCATGTTAGTGACACTTGCCAATCTTGATCCACAACCGGAAAGTGTACCGATTAATAATTTAGTCCCGATTCCAGGAACGCCGCTCGAAAATCGTCCGCCAATCGATCCCTTTGAATTTGTGCGCACCGTTGCCATTGCGCGCATCATGATTCCCAAAACACGCGTCCGTCTCTCTGCAGGCCGAACCGCCATGTCGGATGAAATGCAGGCATTGTGTTTTTTAGCCGGCGCCAATTCCATTCACTACGGTCAGAAATTATTGATTACTGCGAATCCTGAAGCGAAAAAAGATCGTGAATTACTGGATCGATTGGGTATTAAAATCGAAGCAATCCAAGAAACAAGGCAGCATTGTTCCTAATCGTTTGTTAAGAGCGATTCCCATGGAACAATCGATATAAAAATCCGTGTTGTACTGGTTTTGCTACCGTTTCATCGTCTTGTGGAATATTTTGATTGACGCGAGCTTCTCTATTTTTAGAAAAATCGGCGGGTTTGGTTTTATTATTTTTTAACACAGTGAATAAATTTTCGTAAACATTGTTTGCGCTCCATACATACCAACCTGTAACATCATGAGCGTCTTCTACCGCACGGATTTCTTGCAGTAAATATTTTTGTTTATCTGCGTTTGAGGTTTTAGTTACATAATGAAAATTAGCCGCTTCAATAAAGGCATGCACTTTGAAAGGCACATTATTATTAAATTGCCCGACAAGTGCTTTCAGCGAATTATTAATGGTTTTGTAAGGTTCGGCAGAATATTTTTGATAAGGCCAGAAATGCGATGGGTAAACCATGGGGTTCATCCCATCGACACTGTCAGCAAACATTTTTAAATCTTGCCCAATGTGCATGGAAGGGTAATAGCTCACTTCCCCAAAAATATCAATTTCCATTGGAACGCCTTGCGCATTAATTCTAGTTTTGAACCATTTAATAATTTGGTAAACGTCTTTGGCATGCTGGGGATTCGCGGGTTCTTTTGAGCTATAGCGGATGTAATCCAACTGGATGGCATCGGAACCGGCCTTTATGGCATCGTTGGCTAATTTCAATTTTTCTTCCCAATGTTCTTTTGAATGGATCTGCTGAGCATTTCCGCCATCAGAAAAAACGATAATACGGGTTACGTCTTTGATGCCTGCCGCCTTTACTTTGGCAATGGCAGGGGCATAGTGCGAGCTGTAATATTCGTGATCAATTACAAAGGTATTAATACCGGTTTCTTTGGCTTCACGAATTAAGTAATCCAATTTTTTGGGGTTTTCCAGGGTATATTGGGTTAAGTAAATCCCTTTGTCCCAGGCTTCTGCGGTTGGGACCGCAATGAAAAAAATCAGCGCGCCTACTATCACTTCAAACCGAAACTGCCACATAAGAGCCTCTCCCTGTGGTGTTCTATGATTATTATTATACCGAAGCTGGTTGTTTAAATGTTGGTCACGTGAAGTTTATAAAAAACACATTTAAAAAAATTATGCGGTTAAATTGTCATTTTCGAGCAAGTTGACGGGGGGAAGAGGATTCTGTTGGCAAAAAATCTTTTGGATCATGACCCTCTAAAAGATGGACGATTTCAGCTTTCTTTGATTCGGAAAGATCGTTTCGAACAAAGATATTAAAGCATTGGGTATAGCGCAATTCGTCGGGGCCAAAGCCAAATTTTCTGAATTGGCAAGGTCTGTAGCCTTTGACATAGTAAGGAGCGACACCACTTGCCGCGGTCACCTCGTATTCAGAGGCAAAAAAACTGGGACCCACACTTGGACCTGCAAGATCAAATTGGTTTCCAGGAAGTTCTGCATACAGAAGATAGAATTGGCCATTGCCTATTGTTTGAGTTTTACCATAAGACGGAAACTGGGCCGAAAGCGCACCGAATTTGGCTGCAATATGCCATTTGGAGGTGAAGGAGACAAAATTCGAATGTTCACTGCTGCAACGATGAAGAATAAGAGTCGATTTCGAATAAGGTGATTTAGGTAAAATCCCATGACTCATTATATGATCAATTGGACGCGCTTCTCCGCGAAAGACACCCACGGTTTTGTCAGGAGCGAGTCCCATAATTTTATGCTGTGAGACTAAAAAATGATGCCAATCTAATTTAAAGTCGGGTTCGTGTTTGCCATCAAATTTAGCATTGGGTAAAACCGTAAATCCAGAAAGATCGGTAGATTCCGACCGAGTATCATCAAAAATGTATTTGGTCGGCATCCGGACTTGTTGAAAATTTGGAACATGTGCTGCACTCGAATCAGTAAATGATTTTTTTTGTTTAAAATGCTGGTAAACCGCTAACCCGATAGGTATTTGTGGAAGAACAAAAGTACTTGGAAGTTTTAATTTGGAAATTGAGGATTTAAAAAAACGAGCGCTAAACATTTGTTATTCTCACATAATATTATATTGCGGCCCCGAACCGCCTTCCGGAGGTGTCCAAACGATATTTTGAGTCGGATCTTTTATATCGCAAGCCTTGCATTGAATACAATTCGGATAATTCATATGAAAACGGGGTTGATTTTTTTCATCAAATAAAATTTCGTAAACGCCAGCCGGGCAATAACGAGTTTCTGGAGATGCAAATTGGTCATAATTAATTTTAATTGCATCTTTCGGATGTTTTAATATCAGATGACAGGGTTGATTTTCATCATGAATTGAATTGGTTAAAAAAACCGAAGTCATCAAATCAAATGTTAATTTATTATCGTGTTTGGGATAATTTATTTTTTTACAGTTTTTTGCAAGTTTTAATGCTGGATAATCGGCATGATTTTTGAAAGTCCACGGCGCTTTGCCTCGGAAAACATAAGTATCGATCGCGGCATAAGCTAATCCTAAAGGCAATCCCCAGCGCATGGCGGGGCGAATATTGCGTGCGGCGTATAATTCCTCGCCCACCCAGCTTTTTTTAATGTCAGTTTCATAGGATTGGCATTCAACGGCATTTTTGTTTTGACAAAAATGATCCGCAGCGATCATGCCGGATTTCATGGCATTGTGAATGCCTTTAATTTTCGGAACATTTAAAAATCCGGCCGCGCAACCTAATAATAAACCGCCCGGAAACGTTAATTTGGGCATTGACTGCCAACCGCCTTCATTTAAACTACGGGCGCCATAACAGATGCGTTTACCATTTTGTAAAAATTTCGCGATGGTTGGATGCGTTTTAAATTGTTGAAATTCTTCGTACGGGTTTAAATAAGTATTCTGATAATCGAGACCGACCACAAAACCGATTTCTACTAAATTTTTATCGAAGTGATACATGAATGCGCCGCCGTAGGTTTTAAAATCCAGCGGCCAGCCGATGGTATGCACCACGAGACCTGCTTTGTGATCTGCTTCTGGAATTTCCCAGAGTTCTTTGATGCCTAACCCATATGTTTGCGGATCGCAATTTTTTCTTAACGCAAATTTATCAAAAAGTGTTTGTGTTAACGATCCGCGGCAACCTTCAGCAAAAAAAGTTTGTTTTGCCAATAAATCGATGCCTTCTTGAAAAGAAGCCGTTTTATTGCCGTGTTTATCGATGCCTTTGTCACCCGTTCGGACACCGATGACTTTTTCATTGTCGTATAACACTTCGGTCGCAGCAAATCCTGGAAAAATATTTGCGCCTAATCGTTCAGCATATTCAGCAAGCCACTTACAGAGTTTGCCTAAACTAATAATGTAATTTCCCTTATTGTGCATTTGTGGCGGAGTGGGGAGTGTGTAAGATTTTTTTTCTGTCAGAAAAATAAATTGATCCTGCGTTGCAGGAGTCGTAATCGGCGCATTTTGAGTTTGCCAATCGGGAATGAGTTCATTCAATGCGCGTGGATCGAGTACGGCGCCCGATAAAATCTGAGCGCCAATCTCAGGACCTTTTTCAAGGACACAGATAGTTAATTGCGGATCTTTTTGTAGCAGACGGATACAAGCGGATAAACCAGCAGGGCCACCGCCGACAATGACTACATCGAATTCCATGCTTTCACGAGGCATTTTTGTTCCTTATTGAATTTCGATTGCAACTGCAGTTGCTTCGCCGCCACCAATGCAAAGTGCTGCGACGCCGCGTTTTAATCCATATTGCCGCAAAGCTGAAACGAGTGTCACAATAATTCTTGCACCCGTAGCACCAATGGGATGGCCTAAAGCGACACCGCTGCCATGAATATTTAATTTTTCATGCGGAATTTTTAAGTCACGCATGGCGGCAAGTGTGACGACGGCAAATGCTTCGTTAATTTCAAATAAATCCACTTGATCAATGGTCCAATTGACTTTTTTCAGTAATTTTCGGATCGCGTCAATCGGAGCAGTAGTAAATTCGTGAGGTGCTTTAGCAAAAGAGGCATGACCCAAAATATGGGCAAGCGGTTGTACTTTATTTTTTTCTGCAAAGGCTTGATCCATTAATAAAATAGCCGCAGCGCCATCGGAAATCGCACTCGAATTGGCAGCAGTGATAGTGCCATCTTTGGCAAAAGCGGGCGATAGTTGCGGAATTTTTTCTTTTTTGACCGACAGAGGGCGTTCATCTGTATCAACGATGATGTCACCTTGTCGTGTTTTAATCGTAACGGGAATGATTTCATCAAAAAATTTTTTATCGCGTATAGCGTTTTGTGCGCGTTCCAAGGATGTCATTGCGTAATGATCTTGTTCTTCGCGTGAGAATTTATATTCTTTTGCACATTGTTCTGCAAAATAACCCATCGGACGTCTTTTATCATACGCATCTTCAAGACCATCCAGCATCATGTGATCAAGAATTTCTGCATGACCTAAACGATAACCTTGTCGTGCTTTAGGAATAAGATAAGGCGCATTAGACATGCTTTCCATACCGCCCGCAATGTAAACCGAATTTGAACCCGCAATAATACCATCATGAGCAAACATGAGCGCTTTCATTCCAGAGCCACACATTTTGTTGACAGTTGTGCAGGGTACATTTTGCGGTAGTCCACCTGCAAGGGCCGCCTGTCGCGCAGGAGCTTGACCTAAACCAGCTGGCAAAACACAACCCATAATGACTTCCTGAATCAAATCCGAAGAGACATTGGCGCGATCGACAACCGCTTTAATAACAGCAGCACCGAGTTCTGGTGCAGAAAGATCTTTGAGTGAGCCTAATAAATTGCCTTGCGGCGTTCGCGCTACACTCGCAATGATGACAGAATTTTTCATGTTTCTTATCCCTGAAATAAGAGAAAAGCGGATCGCAATTAATCCGCTTTGAGAATATTAGATTGTTTCCACACCGAAATCGTCTGTTGGAAAAAGTTTCGGCGCAACACTTGACTTGTACATCCAGAAAAAAATCACTGGGACAACCATAGCGACGATACTGCCACAGAAAATCATTTCATAATGGAATAGTGTTCCAACATTAATACCATCCGGTGGAATAAAACCTACGACTAATGTGATTGCACATCCGATTAAACCTAGAATGCCGACTAACCACATGCCCCATTGTTTGCCGGGCACTTTGAAAGAACGCGCTTGATTCGGATATTTGTAACGTAAATAAATCCCAGTCATAAACATCATGATATACATAAGCATATATACTTGCGTATTTAATGCAGTCAGCAACCAGTATGAACCATTAATGCTCGGCATAAAAATAAATGCCATGCAGCAGGCCGTCACGATCAAGGCTTGTAAAATTAATAAATTGCTGGCTACACCGTGTTTATTTTCACGGCGTAAAAATTCCGGCATAAAACCATATTGTGCTGCTTGTAATAAACCGCGAGCCGGCGAAATGATCCAGCTAACCACACCACCCAGACTGCCTAATAACAACATCACAGCGATAATAGGAATAACGCAGCTAATATGATAAACCGCGAAGAAATTAGTAAAGGCTTGCATTACACCATTCACTAAATTGATATCTTTTTGCGGTAAAACAATTGCGATTGCAAGTGATCCTAAAATCATCGTGGTTAAAATAATAATCACAGAGAGATAAAGTGCTTTCGGAAACGTTTTTTGCGGATCGCGTACATCTTTAATATGCACGGTTGCCAATTCCATGCCTAAAAATGCTGTCATAATTGCCGTTAATGAAATCCAGTTTTCTGAATTATTTAATGTCGGCAGCATATTAGAAGCCGTAAAATGAATTTGAATCGGTTTTCCTGTGAAAATCCAAATACCCGCTAAGGCAATAATAAATGCAATCGGAATAATTAATCCGGTTACCGCACAAAAACTCGCGAAACGAGCCGAGGTATGAATGCCACGCAAATTGAGAATCGTCAAAAACCAGAATGTTCCGAGAATTACACTAACAAGAAAATATTTATTCTGTCCTAAAGTAGGATCAATAAGATAAGCCGCAGTGCCTGCAATAAAAGAAAGAATCGTCGGAAACCATACTAGATTGCTGATCCATTGCAACCAGATAGCAAGAAACGCTTGTTTTTCCCCAAAGGCCAATCGTACCCAATGAAAAATCCCACCGCGATCCGTCCAACCTGATGCCAGTTCCGCCGAAACTAACGCGGCAGGAATCAAAAATACAATCGATGAAAAAACAAAAAAGAATATTAAGGCCGTTCCAAAAAGTGCAGTCGCCGGTAAGTTACGAACACTATCAATCGCAACCGTAATGAGCATGGCTAAGGTAAAGATACTTAATCCGGGGCCTTTATTTTTGGTCATCATACACCTCAATTATTTACTAATTCGATCATCCAGTTTTTCATTATCTTGCTTGAATTTCAGCATTTTTTTTAAATCCGTTTCATCCAGTTTAAAACCCCAAGCGTCTAAGGCTTTAATCGGGTCTTTTTTAAAAGCATCTCGAAATTCTGCATTATTTTGCCATTCGGTGAATACGTCTTCTAGTTTGTTAGGCATAGCTTTCCTTGAGATAAATGTGGTAAAAATCATAACATATTGTTACAAATTCGAAACCTAAATTTTTGCCTTCGAGATATAACTTATTGTAAATATTGCATTTTTAATTGTAAAAAAAAAATACTAATTATTAAGTAAACCTTAAGTTTTAGCGGTTAAAATGGCGAATTATTCTTGAAATTGACGAACTTATGCAACGTTCTCTCACTGAAAATGCCGAAGATCAAGCGCTCAGGGCTGAAATAAAATCGCATGTTTATTCCATTAATCGACCTTATTCGGCATTAATGAGTGCGTTTATTTTTCCTGTTTTGTTGGATGCTTTGCTGTTGGAAGAATGGAGTCCCTTGCGTGGCTCCTTTGAGAGCTTAGAGCAATCTTATTTTAATTATTTTACCGAAGACATTGAAAAAAGGGCGGCTCTTGCAAAATCAATTTTTGCCTCATTGCAGAAATCATTTGAAGAATATACTGTTTATCTGCGAAGTTTATATCTTCTGCTTCAAAGAGGAATTCCTCAAGCACCCCTATCAGAAAACCACGAGGCTATATTAGCAAAAATTGATGGCGCTTCTGATAGGTTAATCGATAAACACACTATCAAAAAAAAATTGATTGAAATGTATAATGCTGCAGTTGAACATTGTGCGCCTTCAACGGCACAACCTACAATGCGAGTGCGCTATTTCAAAAAAAATTCATTACTGGATCCTAACGATGCCAATCAATATTCAATAAAACAAATATTTCAAGCAACACAGGGAACAATGGCAAACCATAAAAAATTTATGGATAAATTGTTTACTGATGCACCAAAAAAATATGTGGAACAAGAAACAACTCTCCAAATGAATCGTTGGATCAAATATGCGAGTGTTGCAGGTGCGATGGTTTTGCAATATGTTTTTATGGACCGTGCGTTGCAATGGAAATTTCCTCATGGAATAAAATTGCAATGTTACGCTCCCTTTTTTGTCAATAATACGCAAGATGAAAAAGAAACTCTTAAAGATTTCGAATTAAGACTCAGAAAAAAAGCGCGACGTAATATCATGGTCGCGCGTGTTATTACGCTAGCTGTTATACCAGCCGCGGTCTATTTGTTAGAAAGTTATGAAAAAATGTCGCCGCGAATGATGATTTTTGCTCTCAGCATGGCTGCTGCAGGTTGTAAAGATTTGCTAAAGGATGGAATGTTGTGGTATGGGAACCGTCAGTATTCGCAACAATTAGAATATGCTGAAAATGCGATTAAATTTTTATTAACCGATTGCAAATATAGTGTAGAACCACGCATAAAATCGGTGATCGAAGCTTGTCAAATGACCGTTTCTTTTGGTCATTCTAAAGAATATAACGTTTCACCGGAAAAAATGGCTCGCACCTTTGTCGGTACTCTGAATTTCCATCAGGTGGGTGTGGTTACATCGCGTTCAAATAAAGTCGTGCTTGCTGCTAATTTTGTACAGGATCACTCGATGATGGGCCGAGGATATCAACGAGTAAAACGATTTTTGAGAAGATCCGGGAAGTTAAGCACGCTTAGCGAAATAAGCGAAACGTTTCATTCCAATCTCACCCGACATTCTGAAATTTCCGATTTAAAAAAACAGTTAAAAAAATTATTATGCGCCGTTTTTCGCGGTAAAAATCACGTTTCTTTTTTACAAATTCCGCAAATTGACCACAATGGATTTCCTGATATTTTTATTGAATTTAATTTACCAGCTTCAATGGTTCAGTTTAAAAAAGAATTTGAAGAATTATTTTCTTCGGAGCATGTGGAATTTGAACCCAATGAAAGTGGTTTAAGTGTTACTCTCCAGCATTATGTCAAAATTGATGAGGAAAAATTACAGGTTCTGATAAAAAAAATTAATGAACAAAATGAAAAAGCGCGACAAGATGAAATTGCTTTGCGCGCTAGAATTTTTGAACAGAAAGAAGGAGAAGCAAAAGCTCCTGCCACAGTATCTCCCGCACCAGCAGAAGAAGGCAGTATTAAGTCTAGATTAAAAACCGTCAAAGCAGAAAAAGATAATACTGATAAAAAAGAGACTACTCAGCATCAGGAAGAGAAGAAGGCATTAGCGGAACTACATAAATTATTTCATCTTTCTGAAGCAGAAATAAAAAAAGCACCTCTTCTTCCTATTGCTAGCGGTAGCGTGCGAGATTTCAAAACATTCCGCAATACTCACCATTTCGTTCGTTGCACGCTAGATGCTGAAGAGGCTAATGCAATAGTGCCAGAGATATACGCAGCTATTGAGGGACAGCTTAAGGATCCAGCTTTTGCAGCGAAAAAAGGTCAGCAAGGATTTAGATTGTGGAAAGAAAGCGGCATAAAAGAACTAAAAGGCGAACAAAGTTCATTAAAGTTAAAACTTTTAGGCGATCGATTCGGTGATTACCGTGTAATGGCCGTTCAAAAATGGCCCCCCCCAGGTGTAAAAATTCCAGGAAATAGGCATGTGTTGCATGAGTTGACTGCCGTGGTTCCTGATGCGCATAAAACATTGGTTCAGGGTTAGTTGTTCTGATGCGCAAGTTTTTTAAGTCACCGCTACACTTTCTTTTAATAAACAGTGAATCACTGGATTAATAATTTGATAGGTTTCATTTTCTTTTTCGATTAAGTCTTTCTCAATCAAGCCTGTTAAAGCGCCCGCTATAGAACTTAAAGCCATTCCTAAAATTTTAATCGTATTGGCAGACATCAATTGATCGCCTGAATAATTGGCAATATATTTTAATAATTTTTTCTGCCCCATCGATAATGTCGCAATTTCAGCATTCGCGTCACTCGCTTCTTCATCAATGACGGTATTCCAAGCGCGGATGACATCCGATTTTGTGGGAATGGCTGCGCATTCTGTCCAGATCACATCACATAAATAATTGACATAAAAAGGATGTCGTTCGGATAAAAGCATAATTTGCTCGAAAACGGTTTCATCCAGATTTTTTTTCCAGGCTAATTGCGCTGCGTGATTTAAATGTTTTTGATAATGCGAAGGTTCAATGCGTTTTAAGCGTAATTTTCGGCAAATTTTGTAAAGCGGTCGCCCTTCGTCTTCGAACATGAGCTGCAGCAAACTGCGATTACTGCCAGAAAAAATAATAGCAAGATGTTTCATGTCTTGTGCCACATTGCGAATGGCGGCTTCCACACCGCTGCCTTTAGCAATTAATCCCACCATTTGGAATTCATCGAAAACAATGACGGCATGCGCATTTTTTTCGGCTAGTAATTTTTCCATGAGACTTAAACTTTCTTCGACATGAATAGCAGAATTATTTTGCTGATTGGAGAATAATTCCAGATGGGCAAATTCAGGCCCAATGCTAATTTTAGGCGTTAAATGGGTTACGTAGGTTTTTATGGAATTAATCAGTTTATCGACTGAGCCAAACGTACGACCAATTAATTGACTGATGCCTTGTCGAATTAATAATTCAACATCATTCTCATCAGAGCAAGTGTTGAAATTGACATTTATAGTAGGAAGATTTGAAGCAGTTAGGGCCTTTTCCGCTAGGCTGGATTTGCCAAAACGTCTGGGCGCGATGAGCAATGAATGCTTGCAGGCTTCGATGTTGCCGATCAGCCATTCTGTTTCCATTTCACGGTTACAAAAAGCGTACCCTTGTGCTTTACCCAAAGGAAAATAATTTCTTGGTTTTAATGACTTATTCATAAGTAATTGAATTAACTGAAATTAATTATTGATGTCCTGATTATACTACTTTAATAATCGCTTCGCAATGTTTCGCTTCGAAAAAACTAGAAGTGAAACTATCCTAGCATGGCATTCAACTCAACGCGATATACTAATAAATATACCCCGAAAGGATGCAGCACATGTCGGAACGCCTGAACGAGCCGCGGCTTAGCATCGAGGAACGCGTTGCGTATATTGCGGCTTTGCCTGTTTTTAAAGCGTTATGCCAAGAAGAGCATCTCGCCTTGGCTGATCTCATGTATGAAGTGACATTTCATCCAGGAGAAATCATTGTTTTACAAAATACACCCGTTGATAGTGTTTATATCATTACAAAGGGATCAGCCGAAGTCAGCATCGAGACCATCAAAAAAAATGAATTGACCAAGCGAAAAAAAATCATTCACACACCGCTTGCGACACTTCATCCCGGTGACACCATCGGATTAAATGATACCGGGTTTTTTTCAGCAACCGGAGAACGGACAGCAACGGTCACTGCCATCACGGATGTTTTTGTATTAAAAATTGATTTAAAAGAACTGCACGATTTTCTTGAAACGTATTCGCATGTACAAACCGCCATTTATGCATCAGCAGAAGAAATGATGCGCGCTCATTTGATTAAACATTCATTACCGTTCAGTCGAATATCAACGGGACGATTACAAGAGTTAGTAAAAAAAATTGAAGAATTGTCAGTTGCAGCCGGCAACATTTTATTTAAACAAGGCGATTTTGGTGATTGTTGTTATTTAATTCGTTCCGGCGAAATTGAAATTTTTATTACAAATGAAAATAATCAAGAAGAACAATTAGCGCTCTTAAAATCGCCCGTTCTATTTGGTGAGGCCACATTAATTACCCATTCACCTCGGAATGCAACCGCTAGAGCGGTATCTGATAGTCATTTGTTTGTTTTGCGCCACGAATTTTTATCGGAACTCATTGAATCCGAAGAACAAGTCGCCAAGATGTTCATGAATTTAATGATCGATCGCAGTCGTCCTAAACAAAATCCACATGTGTCTTCACATCCTCGTATGACGGCGGATAAACAATCGGTCATTATTTTAAAAAATCCTGATAACGGCGCGTATTTTAAGTTATCGCAAGAAGGGTGGTTTATCTGGCAACAATTAACTGGCCAACACAGCATGCGTGATATTACGCTTTCGCTCGCAGATAAATATAATATTTTTGCGCCGGATTCGGTGGCGGCTTTAATTTCAAAATTAGCAAGAAGCCAATTTGTCGAAAATGTTTCAGTCAACGGAGAAAATAACTGGAGCAAACCCTTTTGGGTCCGCGCTCTCACGCGGATCCGAAAATTACTGGAAGTGCGAGTTGTCATTGGAGATTCTGATAAATGGTTAACAACACTTTATAAAAATGCAGGATATTTATTATTTTCAAAAATGGGCTTAGCAATCATGGGTGTTATTTCAGTGCTGGGCTTCTTTGCCTGTGGTTTTGCAACGATTCAAATCATTGATATTTTTAAAACATTGCATGATAGCTGGTTGATATTTGTTTTTTTAATTCCTTTTACCTTGTTATCGGTTGCATTGCATGAGTTGGGGCACGCGTTAACCATGAAGTCTTTTGGTCATGAAGTGCATTACATGGGTGTTGGCTGGTATTGGTTTAGTCCTGTTGCATTTACTGATACAACCGATATGTGGCTGAATCCACGTGGGCCCCGCATTGCGGTCAATATCGCTGGTATTTGCACGGACATTTTGGTTGCGGGTATTTCGTCGTTACTTATTTTTGCTGTTTCCAATTTTTATCTTAAAGGATTTTTTTGGGTGTTTGCCGTTTATACTTATATCAATGCATTCCGAATGATGAGTCCGCTGCAAGAATTAGATGGTTATTATATTCTGATGGATGTGCTGGACCGCAATCATTTGCGGCAATCTTCGGTTTTATGGTTAGTTAAGAAATTTCCTAAAATTTTTCGAAAACGGAGTGGTGTGTTTCGAAATTATTTTCCAGAAGTGATGTACTGGGTCGCGTGTTTAGTTTATTTAACGTTAGTTTGTATTTTTACGTTATTTGTGCAAGATTTTATTTTTAAAATTTTAGGAATCGCGCCCGCGCATCATTGGATTTCTTTGTTAATACCCTTTTTGGTGGTGATTTTTTCAAGTTTGGGCATTATCGCTGATATTCGAAATCAATCCGATGAATCTTAAATCTTCATCGGGATAATGACTAATTCTTTACCCTGTAAATGCAATTGTCTTTGCAAAGTGACGGGTGTTTCATTATGTAAAAAACGTGTGATCCAATTGTCATGTTCGAAAATCAATTTGCTGGAAAAGAAAATACAATTCGGGAAATCTTCGCCAACTTTTTCAGCCAGTCCACTTAATTTTTCCACGGTATCCGTTCCAAATGCGACATAGCTTCTCGCGGCAATGCCGTATTGTTGACAATAATCAACAAAATATTGCATGGTGTGGTTTACTTCTTCGCGCATTTTTTCAAGCGCGGATGCGCCAGTAAAACTTTCGACATCGACGATACCTACACTGATAAAAATAAAATTCTTGAAGTGACGCGGGAACATGCGTAATACGCATAATAGAGTATGCATGCCGATTCCAGGATTTTTGCCGACTAATATACCTGCTGTTGGCTGTTGGGGATCCGGAATGACGCATTGTAATCTTTTTTCAACGATGGGTTGCATTAATTGCGAATCGAGTAGCGCAAGTGTTTTATTGACATCATTGTAATGTCGCTTAATCAATAAACAAATCCCAATCACAGCCAGGGTAATAAGAACGGTGACCCAACCGCCTTCTTCAAATTTGGAAAATAACGTGATGCATAAAATACTCGTGGTCACGAGGGCTGCGAAAACGGAAAACATTAATCGCAATTTCCAGCGAGGGGATGCTTTGCTTCGATGCGAGGCCCAATAAACACATAGACCGAAAAGAGATAATGAAAAAGTGATAAATACATTAATACTGTAAAGAATTACTAATAATGCAACGCTGCCATGGCTCCACAATAAAACTAATAGTGCAGCGATACCAAAGAGAATAATGCCATTTTGCACCACTAGTCGAGTGGATAGATGGCGGAACCGATTGGGCATCCAATTGTCTAAAGCCATATTGGACAACACACTCGGTCCCGCTAAAAATCCGGTGTTGGCTCCAACAAATAGTAATCCTGCTTCCAACAATAAAGTAATAATTAAAACAGTGTTGCCGAAGGTGGAGTTGCCTAAAATCGTACTGAAAACGATTGCATTCAGTGTCAATTCACCTTGTGGTTTTGCCTGCCAGAGTAAATAAAGCAAAATAATTCCAGCCGCTGTAAAGGCCAATGAGCAGGCCATGTAAAACATCGTCCATTTACCCGTTGTTACACGCGGTTCACTTAATCGGTTTACGTTATTTGAGACTGCTTCAAGGCCAGTATAAGTACCGCCCCCTAATGAATAAGCATGCAACATTAATGCTAAGAGGGGTATCCAACCCAGGGTGAGTGCTAATTTTTTGGTTTCGGTAATCGTGTCTGGAACGACTGTTAATAATCCTTTGCTATGTGCGGAGATGCCATAGACGATGAGCGCAAAATGAAAAATGACAAACCCAACAAAAATAGGCAAGAGAACGATGATGGATTCCTTCATGCCGCGGAGGTTAAGTGCCAGCAATATAATAATCATCAGCGCTTCAGCAAATAATTTATAATGCATAAAATGCACTGGAATCATGCTGAAAATAGCATCCATTCCGCTTGCGGTTGAAACTGCAATCGTTAAAACATAATCGATCAAAAGGGCGGCGCCCGAGACTAAACCCACATAAGGGCCTAATAATTGCGTTGCGACTTTATATCCACCGCCGCCACTGGGAAATAATTCAATAACTTGGTTATAACCTAACGAGATAACAAAAACGGTAACTGCCGTGGCAATTGCAATGAATAATGCTAGATGGGTATGAGAACCTAGGGCGATGAAAGTTTCTTCTGGACCGTAACAAGATGACGAAAGACCGTCTGCCCCTAATCCAATCCAGGCAAGAAAAGCGACTAATGAAACGTGCCGCAAGATATTGGGGTTAAATGGATTAAGCGGGTCCCCGATGAAAAAATGCTTTATTTTAGCTGTAATAGAAGTTTGCATAGTCGATGAAGTATACACTATTTAGGCTGCATGCGTAAGGCACCATCCAATCGGATGACTTCGCCATTAATCATTTGATTATCAATGAGATGCAACACTAATTTGGCGAATTCTTCGGGCCGTCCCAGGCGTTTTGGGAAGGGCACGGTTGCAGCCAATGAGGCCCTGGCTTCAGGGGGTAATTTGTCAAACATGGGTGTATCTATCAGTCCCGGCGCAATGGTGTTAACTCGAATTCCGAACTGGGCCAATTCGCGTGCGGCAGGTAAAGTCAAAGCAACAATTCCGCCTTTAGAAGCGCTATAGGCTGTTTGGCCAATTTGTCCTTCGAAAGCGGCAACCGATGCGGTGTTGATGATAATGCCACGTTCTTCGGATTCCCCGAGCGGATCCAGTTTTGTCATTTCTGCGGCAGCTAAGCGCATGAGATTAAAAGAACCAATTAAATTAATTTCGATCACTTGCTGGAATTCATCCAGTGGCATGGGACCTTCTTTACCCACCATGCGTTTGCTTCTGACGATGCCTGCGCAATTCACACAAATTCGCGCTGGGCCGAATTTTGCGGAAGATTTTTTTATCGCTTCTTGAACACTGACAGGATCGGTCACATCACAATGGACCGCAAGACCATTTATTTCGGTTGCTAATTTCTGAGCCGCATCGTCATTCAAATCAAAAATAGCAACTTTCGCACCCGCTTTACTCAACATGCGGGCCGTTGCCGCTCCCATACCGGATGCGCCGCCGCTAATCACAGCGACAGAATTTTTTACTTCCATCATCAAGCTCTTTTAAATTTGATTGAGATTGTGGATACTACACGAATTAAAGAGGGACAGGAAGCCAGAAGATGAAAATTCTCGTCGCAGTAAAAAGAGTGATTGATTTCTCAACACGCATTCGCATTAAAGCAGATGAATCCGGCGTTGAAACCGCGCATGTCAAAATGTCCATGAATCCATTTGATGAAATTGCCGTCGAAGAAGCGGTTCGTTTAAAAGAAAATAACATTGCAAAAGAAATTATTGCCGTATCCATCGGACCTGCTGCGTGTCAGGAAACGTTGCGCACGGCGCTTGCGATGGGTGCAGATCGCGCGATTTTAGTTGAAACTGAAAAAGAAATTCAACCACTTGCTGCTGCAAAAATTTTAAAAGCATTAACGGAAAAAGAATCGCCGCAATTAATTATTTTAGGTAAACAAGCCATTGATACCGATAATAATCAAGTCGGACAAATGCTTGCAGGATTATTGAATTGGCCGCAAGGCACATTTGCTTCCAAACTTTTAATTGAAAATGAAAATATCAAAATTACTCGAGAAATTGACGGGGGATTGGAAACGGTACGCTTAAAATTGCCAGCTGTTGTGACAACGGATTTACGATTAAATGAGCCGCGTTATATTTCTCTGCCGAACATTGTTCAGGCAAAAAGGAAACCCATTACTGTCGTGAAATTAGATGAATTAAATCTCGATGTAACGCCCCGCATGGAAACCTTAAAAATTTCTGCTCCCGAAAAACGCCGCGCAGGAATGAAAGTCAATTCGGTTGCGGAATTAGTGGATAAATTAAAGCACGAAGCACGGGTGATTTGATGAAAATTTTAATTTTAGCGGAACATGATAATACTGTTTTAAAACCAGTGAATTTTCATACGCTCACGGCGGCGCATCAATTAGGAAGTGATGTGGATGTCTTGATTGCAGGTTGTGAGTGTAAAAAAGTCGTTGATGAAGCCAAATCGCTTGATGTTAAAAAAATTCTTGTCGCCGATGCGAAAGAATATCAACATCAATTAGCTGAAAATATTGCGCCATTACTCGCTGATCTTGCAAAAAATTATGATTATGTGCTGACAGGGGCCACAACGTTTGGCAAAAATAGTTTACCGCGAGCTGCTGCTTTATTAGATTCAGCGATGATTTCAGATGTCAGCAAAATTTTGTCGGCGGATACCTTTGTAAGACCCATTTATGCAGGCAATGCATTAGCGACGGTTAAATCATTAGATAAAATAAAATTATTGACGATTCGAAGCACTGCCTTTCAAGCGGAAAAAAATGCGTCAGCAAATCCGGTCGTAGAAAATATTGGAACAATTGTTAAAAATGATTTATCCCATTTTGAAAATCAGGAATTAACGGTTTCAACGAGACCTGAATTAACCGCAGCGCGTGTCGTCATTTCAGGTGGTCGCGGATTGAAAAGTGCTGACAATTTTAAATTATTAGAAAAAATTGCCGATCAGTTAGGCGCTGCCATTGGTGCTTCACGCGCTGCCGTCGATGCCGGTTTTGCACCCAATGATTATCAAGTTGGACAAACCGGAAAAGTCGTCGCGCCCGATTTATATATTGCAGTGGGTATTTCCGGCGCGATACAACACATGGCCGGCATGAAAGACAGCAAAGTGATTGTCGCAATCAACACCGACCCCGATGCGCCGATTTTTGAAGTGGCGGATTATGGATTGGTGGGCGATCTTTTTAAAGTATTGCCAGAATTGCAAGAAGAATTAACTAAACAAAAATAAATCCTCCCGCGCGAAGCGCGCGGGAGTGATGTGTTAACGTAATGTGGGTGCTTCAACAACAAATTCAGTGTCGCTTTTTTGTTTCGTGGGTGAACTGTTAAACAATGATGCGTAACAATCTCGTAAACACTCTAAAACTGAATCGACACAATCCTTTTGCGGTGGCAGACTTTTGATTTCAAGCCGCTTTGCTTCGGGTGATTTGGGTGAAGCACCGGTCCCATGACGTTGTGTTAATGCACGAGTCATAAAAGGATTCGGTTCTGCCCGTTCTGCAGGTGCGGCAGTCGGCGGCGTGTTAGTTCGTTGTAATATAGTACTCGATGAACTGAATGGTTGCGATTTGGGTTGTGGCAAAGTTTCTGAAACCCGTGCTGCAGCGGCTTCAGTTTTTTCCTCAGATTTTGGGATCTCAATTGTGAGCGTCCCAGTTAATGCTGTGGGCTCATGCGCTTGAAATGGATTGCGTGGGGATCGAGGTTTTGGAGGCTCATTTTGAGACCCTTGAGCAGTTGGAGAATTATTTTCCGAATCTTCGGTTTCAAAATCATCCCCAGCTTCTGGATGATCTCTGCCGTTAATCCAAAGAAATTTATCAGGATCCGGTGTTTTTGGCGGCTTTCCCTGTCCAAGCATAGCAATATCTCCTTGTTTACAAAACAATTCTGGCATTACTATACAATAATAATTGCTATAATCATAGTAAACGAGGACTAAATAGGTACTGTATGGTCAAAGATCTAGATGATGATTTAAATGACGAATCTGGTAGTCAAACGGGCGGTGAGGGCAAAGGTGGCCAGACCGGAAAAATTATTTATCGCTATCGCGACGCGGCTTCTTTACCCCCGCGAGATGATGCATTGCCCCCAGGTGAAATAAAAAGACTTTTGATCGTTCATGCCGATTTACATAAAGCTTATACCGAGAAACAAAAAGTAACGCGCAAGGAACGCGCTGCATTAAAAGAAGGGAAAAAAATTCTGGCCCATCGGCAACAATTAGGCATGGGCGGTGGTGGCGGTCTTTCGAATTATAAAAAACATCCCCTCACCAATCGCGCGCAATTTAGCGGTATGGATAAACAGATCATTGGTTTGCCAACGGAATTAGAAGCAAATACCAATCAGGAATTGCAGGACAAATTAGAAAATCGTTACCAACATCGTTTCACGCCTCAATCCGCTCCACGATTGACTCGTCATTAGGTATAAAACATGTTTTCGTTTGCGGATGCCATTATTCAAGAAGATATCAATCAAGTGCAAAATGCCTTGCGCTACGGTGTCTCATTGAATCAATTGGATGAATATGGTTTCACGCCACTCATTGAAGCGGCCATTGCCAACAATACTGACATTGCCAAAATGCTGATTGAACACGGTGCCGATGTGAATTTACAAGATAGCATAGGCGGCACCGCGCTGCATTGGGCAGCAGAAAATAATAATCTCGCGTTAACCAAATTATTATTAGAAAACGGCGCCAACCCGAATGCGTTTAATCTTTCAGGACAACCGGTTTTGGTCATGCCTTATTTGCGTCAACAAACAGCGCTGAAGCGCGTTTTGATTCAAGCGGGCGCTAATCTCGATTTTACTCAGGATTTTGTCAATACAAAACTACTGGGCCATTTATTTGAGTTGGTCGGAACCGCCAATATTATTTCACCCAAAAATGAATTTGTCGAAGTGGATTTTGAAGGATTTTTTCTGGAAGTGACATTAGGCATGATTGCAGAATCGCTTTTGCAATTTAAAACGCATTTTGCAGGTCGCACGATTCGTCGTTACATGCATTTAACGGAAGTGATTATTCAGGTTTTGCAGCGCGCTTCTCAAATTATTAAATATCAGCAATATCAAGTGGATTTAAAACAACATGAAAAAACGGTCCGTGCTCTGATTCAAGAAGAGCCCTTAATTATTCCGATTGCTTACGAAGGCCATGCTATTACGTTTATCAAGCTTGCCAATTTTTTGGTAAAATGCGATCGACGCGAAGAAAGCCGTCTCTATGACAATGTTGTGTTTTATCAAATGATGCATCCTGAAAAATTGTCTGTCGCTGCAATTAAAGATTTAATTTATGAAAAACAATCCTATGAAACTATCAATACTGTTTTACCCGAGATGCTGGATTTACAATTTCTGACAGAATTAAAAGTGCCTGCGCAAATCAGCGGAAATTGTTCTTGGGCCAATGTGGAAGCCTGTATTCCGGTTTTGTTTTTTTTACTTTTTTCAAAGGCGAGTGATTTTCAGAAAAATTTTGTGCGTTATAAAAGTCTCGCGATGGAGTTTTTCAATCAATGGCGTGAATGGAACAAAGATCGCTCATTAAGTTTTTGCATACAAGCTTTTCATGAAGGAGACTCAATCAGAAAAGCATGCAAGGCGGAAATTTTGGCCGCAGTACTTTTTCAGTGTTGCAATGAAGATACGTTGAAGAGTCGTGAACGTGCGGATCTCATTTTAACGGCACTCGGCGAAAACTATTTTTATGTCATCCAAAATTATGTCAAAACGTATTTTTATGAAGACATTAGCGAAGAAGGCAAGCGATTTGTGGAAATTTTAAAATCATATGGTATCAAAGTATAAACGGTGCTATTCTTATGTTCGAATGGCTAATTTAGAAGGAGCTTCATATGGAATTGAACATGAAATTATATGCCCAGATTGCTTATATTCTGGTGTTAGTGGGTGGCATCAATTGGGGTTTAGTCGGTTTACTTAACCTGAATATTGTTGGCCTCATTTTAGGTGGTCCCATGTCTATCTTAGCGCGACTGGTTTACATTATCGTTGGCGTCGCCGCTGGATTTTTGATATACGACAAATGGATTAAAAAATCTTAAAAATTACTTTTGTCATCCCGCCTCAGACGGGATGACAGTTTCTGCCATGTAATTCTTGACGCGGCTATAGGATAGATAAATGAATATGCCGAACGTTGTCCATACCATGAAACTGATCCAAGTGCTGCGCGGCAAAGAAATCATGAGATAAAAACAAAGTAAAACACCAATAATGGGTATCGTTAATCCCCAAGGTGTTTTAAAAGATCTTTTTAGATTAGGCTGATTAATTCGAAGCGCGATTACAATCCCACACACCCCGACAAACGCTGCAAGCGTTCCGATATTGACTAAGTTCGCCAAATCACTAATCGGACAAAACCCCGCCATACCTGCGATGATCGCGCCTACACTCCAAATGAGTCTGCGAGGGGTTTGACTTTTTTTATCGATTTTTACAAAACATTGCGGCAATAAACCATCTCGCGCCATGGCAAGCGAAACCCGAGAAACGCCAAAAAACATCGGTAAAATAGCTGCAGTTAAGCCTGCAACGGCGCCGACTGAAATGAGAGCGCTTGAAAACTGGAATCCAATACCATGTAAAGCCTGCGCGACAGGTGATGTGACATTTAACGTGGTATATTTTGCGATACCCGTCAATAAAGCGGCGACCAGAATATAAATCAAAGTACAAATAATCAGTGATGCAATAATCCCAATCGGCAAATCTCTTTTTGGGTTAACGGATTCTTCACCTGCTGTTGCAAGGGCATCAAACCCAATGTAGGCAAAAAAGATAAAGCTTGCGCCATTCACAATTCCCTGAAAACCAAACGGCATAAACGGTTGCCAATTCGCAGAGTTAAAATGAAAAAAACCAATCGCAATAAAAATAGCAAGCACCACTAATTTAATAACTACAATAAAATTATTAAAACGCACCCCTTGTTTTGTGCCAATCGACATGAGGGTTGCCAAAGATAAAATAATAAAAACCGCGGGCAAATTCACAATTCCACCATGAAAAGGATCTGTGCTTAAGGCACGCGGAATAGTTAAATGGATAGCGCTCAATAGATGTTGCAAATAACCAGACCAACCGATAGACACGGTCGAAATATCCAAGCCGTATTCCAAAAGTAAATCCCAGCCCATCATCCAAGCAAAAAATTCACCGACACTTTTATAAGCATAACCATAAGCGCCACCACAACCGCCAAAACTGGATGCGAGTTCCGCATAAGCAAACGCGGTAAATGCACAAGCCGTGCCCGCCAGTAAATAAGAAAAAATAATTGCAGGGCCCGCTTGAGTCGCAGCCGCAATCCCTGTCAAAACAAAAATGCCGGCGCCGATGATGGCGCCGATTCCGAGTAGGGTTAAATCAAATGCCGTCAAACAGCGTCGTAATTCATTTGTATGTTCCATTACGGAAGCCCTCCATGTTTTTTTGTTTTTTATCTATACTTAAAAGAGGATTTACGTCAGATAAAATTCATTTCACTTTCCAAACTTTCTGTAAACAATATAAATATACCTAGCGCTAATGCTATAATTGTTTCTCACATATTGTTTAAAAATTCCTGACAGGGATGGTTATGTTTTTAATTACTCTACACTATTTGAAGCCCTTAGATATAGTAGAAAAACATCTTTTAGCACACCGCGATTTCTTAGAAGAAGGTTACAAAAAAGACTATTTTATTGTCTCTGGTCCAAAAAACCCTCGTACCGGCGGGATTATTCTTTCCCAATTAAAAAATCGGGAACAATTGTTCAATATTATAAAAGAAGACCCTTTTTATACCAATGGGATCGCTGAATACGACATTATTGAATTTCAGCCGGTTAAATATCATAAACAGTTCGCTCATTTTATTGGTGAATAATATTATGATTTCACTTAAAAATTATTTTTCTAGTCAAGATAAAAATATCCAGTATGAACTGGTTAATTTACTTTATTCTCAGGCAGGCGCTGGGATTCTTGCTTCTTTTTTTGTTGCGTCATTTCTGACGTTGGCGCTTTATCATGTCATGCCGAATGGGCTTTTGTTTGGCTGGTATGGAGCGGTGACCTTAATTACGTTGTTTCGTTACAGCATGGTAAAAATTTACTTGCATGTCAAACCCACCGCCGAGCAATGGTTTTTCTGGTACAAACTTTTTATTTTTATCGCAACATTAGGTGGCATCATTTGGGCATGTTCAGGAACGATATTGATGCCAGAAGATGGGATGCATCGGACTTTGATTGCATGCGTTTTAGCGGGCGTTTCTGCTTGCGCTGTGCCTTATTTTTCAGGTAGCCGACTGGCTTGTGCCATGTACACGGCACCTATGTTACTGCCTTTTGCTACTTGGTTATTTATGCAAGGCAGTCAGTCTTATTATCTATTAGGAATTTTTACCGTTTGTTATTTTGCTGTTTTGATTTTTTCATCGTTTAAAACACACAAAGTCATTTACAATGCGATAAAATTAAAATTTCAAAATTCTTCACTGATAAAAGATCTCACACGCGCACACCATGAAATGGATCATATCAATCGTGATTTAAAAAATGAAATTGGTGATCGTAAACTGGCGGAAAAATTATTGCGAGAAAGCGAAGAACAATATCGTTTGGTGACCGACGCATTGCCCGTTTTGATTTCCTATATTGATCTTGATTTTAATTTCCGTTTTAACAATAAAGCGCATGAAGTCTGGTTTGGAAAGCCGTTGACAGAAATTACGGGTCAACCCATTAAAAATGTTTTAGGCAACACTGCTTATTCTATCTTTATTGAACATTACGAAAAAATTAATAATCAAAAACAAATCCATTATGAAACCGTGATGCAATTTCGTGATGATGAAGAACGTTATGTGAGTGTCACATTAATTCCGCACGTGCACGACAACAAAGTGACGGGATTATTTTCATTAATTAGCGACATGACGCCACGCATTAATTATTTAGCAACGCACGATGCGTTAACGGATTTGCCGAATCGAAGTCTATTTACCGCGAGATTTTCTCAAGCGTTAAAACGCGCTAATCGTCATCATTATCAAGTGGCTTTATTATTTTTAGATCTGGATCATTTCAAAAATATTAATGACACGTTAGGCCACGACATTGGCGATCATTTATTAGTAAAAGTCGTGGAGCGCATTAAAAGTTGTTTGCGTGGAATCGATATTCTTGCGCGATTAGGCGGGGATGAATTTACTATTATTCTGGAAGACATTACCACAGAAAATGTGATTGGCATTGCAAACAAAATCTGCCAATCCTTTACTCAACCCTTTTTATTAAATGATCATAATGTCTTTATCACAACGAGTATGGGCATCAGTATTTATCCTGAAGATGGCAAGGACATGCAAGTTTTGCTAAAAAATGCCGACATGGCAATTTATCGCGCGAAAGAATGTGGCCGCAATACCTTTGAATTTTATACCGATGAATTAAATGATAAAGTTGTAAAAAAGCATACGATCGAAACCAATTTGCGCACCGCATTAGAAAAACAAGAGTTTTTACTTTATTACCAACCTATTGTTGATATCCGCGAAAACACCGTATCAGGATTAGAGTCGTTGATTCGTTGGCAACAACCCGAAATTGGACTCATTGCGCCAGGTGAATTTATTCCCATTGCAGAAGAAGTGGGATTAATTGTACCGATTGGCGAATGGATTTTCCGCACCGCCTGCATGCAAAAAATTTCATGGCATCAAAAAGGCTATTTGCCATTGCATGTTCCGACTGCCATCAATATTTCAGCGAGACAATTTAGAGAAAAAAATCTGATTGATATGATTTCCGCCATCTTAAAAGAAACTGGATTAAGCGGAGAGTATTTATCATTTGAATTAACTGAAACCTTGATTATGCAGGATATTGAATACAGCAATAAGATGATTAAAGCATTTAAAGATTTAGGAATTACTATTTCAGTAGATGATTTTGGTACTGGCTATTCCAGTTTAAATTATCTCAGAAAATTCCCGATTGATATTCTGAAAATTGACAGATCCTTTATTTCTGACATCACCATCAATTCGGATGACGCCTCGATTGTTGCAGCCATCATTGCCATGGCGCACAGTCTCAAAATGAAAGTAATTGCCGAAGGGGTTGAAAAAATCGAACAATATCTTGCTTTAAAAGAACGTGATTGTGATGGAATTCAAGGCTTTTTAATTTCAAAACCGCAACCTGCGGCGGATACCATTAACTTATTGCAAAACCCAAATATTTTAGAAAAATTACTTTCGCAGCAACCTGCGTGATGTATAAGTCGAGTGATTATGGCATTTCAAGATAAATTTCGCTTAAGCGTGCATGCTGTTATTCTGGATGAGTCGAAGAAAGTTCTGCTGTTAAAAGCAACTTATGCAGAAAAACATTGGGGCTTGCCCGGTGGTTCGCTTGAACCGGGTGAAATTATTCACGAAGCGTTATACCGAGAATGTGAAGAAGAGTTGGGTGCGAAAATAAATATTCTTTATATGAGTGGCATGTATTATCACAAAGCCTATGATTCACATGCGTGTATTTTTCGTTGTGAACTGGTCGATAAGAATAAACCCATCCAATTAAGTGAAGAACATTCTGAATTTCGCTATTTTGATCTGAGCGAATTGTCCCCAGTCCAGCATCATCGCGTGATGGATTGCCTGAATTTTGATGGGTATGTTAAAAGCGCGAAATTTTAATACCATTACATTGACTTCAAATCCAAAAGACCTATAATTAAGCAAAATTATTATATATGGAGGATTTTTTATGCTTGGTGATGGTGCGAGTTCAGCTCACGTTTTTCAAAAATTAGCTGATAAGGATGCTGGAAAAAAAGACGTTGCAATCACCGTAAAAAATGCAACGCCAGCTGCAAGTTCCGCTGGAACTTCCGCAAAAAAAGAACCCTCATTAAATTGTTTGTGGACAGGTTTATATACCCTTCAGGGTATGTCTCTTATCGGGATTCCGCTCTTCGGACTAGCACCAACATCAGAAGGCAGAGCATACCAGGCTCTAGGCGCCAGTCTAACAACGTTAGGCGCAGCAGCTGCAATAACAGGAATAGCTATCAGAAATTCTTGATCTAATCAATTAATTTAGAAGAATAGGTCCAGTGCCAACAATCAACAAGTTTATAATTAAAAAATGTTGATTGTTGGCACTTGCCCCCTTTTATTTTTGTTTATCAATCATCAATAGCACACGAAATGTTTTTTTTATGCGAAGAAAAAGGGATTCTTGTTTATAAGGGATACCATATTGCTGACAAAGTGCCTTAATTTTCGGCTGCAATTTGACATATTGTGAAACCGGTAAATCCGGAAATAGATGATGCTCTATTTGATAATTAACATATCCTTGAAGGTAATCGCGCCAAAAACCACCGGTATGATAATCGCATGTGCTCTGAATCTGATTCATAAAAAATTCTTCTTTGCTGGAAAAATGTTTTGTTTGCAAAGGAATATCAGCACCTGCATGGCTGGGCACAATGGTTAAAAAAGTATGAATATTCGTTAAAATCTCAGCGCCGATTCGATTAATTAGTACAAATAAAACCGCTATTTTTCCAAGTGGAAAAAAAAGGAATGGAATAAAAATAAAATGAATGGTGAAATAGGGAATATAACTAAAAATCAGTGCTTGTTTAAAATAGTCCGAAGGGCTTCGAGAGGGGTCGTAATTTTTCTTTTCATAAAATGCTTTTAATGTGTTCGTGGAGAAATAAATTATTTTCCAAGTACACATATTTAAAATTAATATTACAAATCGCAGCCACAAAGGCCACTCGGGATTAAAATAATGTTTAATGCTCTCTGCTGAAACATCGGGATCTAACTGTTCATTAGTATAAAAATGATGTAAAACATTATGCTCATACTTCCAAGCAGGTGTATATATCCAATCTAACCAGTCAACATAGCGACGCCAACCTAGGGCAAAATGATCACTGCGATATCGATTCGGGGTACCAGGGACCTTATCATAACCCCCATGACAGACATGATGCCCCACAATAGTCCATTGACCGTGTAAAGCAATACTGATGCATAACATGCTAAATGGATTTGGCAGAATCCATGCAGTGAGAAAACCAACCATCAGAAAAAACCGATTTACGAAGATTAATTTCCGCAAATGCAAATAATCTTGTTTGGATAAATTTTTAAGTGTATTTGCTTTTAATTGCAATAAATGATCGACAAATAACTGCGAATTCGTTTTGATTGGTTCAGTGATTAGTTCCACTTTATTCTTCCTTGAACAAATTTTCCAATATGTAGCTATCTTAACGAGACTCGATTATATATACCATCACCAATCAATTTTGCACGTTCTTTTACACATTTTGTGTTTCTTGTAATAAACCCATTCTTATTAAACCAAGTTTTTAAAGGTTCAAGAAATTCATCCGTCGGTAAAAAGTGCCCACTTTTATTATTCAACATTACCACTTCAAAGCCTTCTCGCGTCTTTTTAAAATAAACTTCACCCGCACCTTTAAACTCTTCACCTTCATAAATACTATGATGAGAAGTGACATCCGGATCCAATGAAAAATGAACATTGTCATGGAGGTCGATTGCAAAGATAAATGAAATAGTTTCATGGTAATCACACGTAGCCAAGTGTGCTTTCACTTCATTAAGATCATAAACAGCTTGCTGTTTAGATCGAAAGTTGCGATCAAGCAATGGAAAAACTTTATATTGATCTAATTTTATTTGAATTGCTTTTTTTTGTTCTAACCAATTTTTGACAAAATTGGCGGCTGCCACTGCAGTTTTAGAATAATTTTCAATTAAATGAGTTAATGTATTTAAAGCTTCAGAAAAATTTCTTTCTCTGATAAGATTTTTTATTTTATCAACTTCACTGGTGATTGCACTGCGATCTTCAGCAAATTGAGCTAGTTTATCTAACAGAATAAAGATTTTATTCGCTGCCAAACCCGCTCGAATTTTTGTGACCATTATCTCACTGCGTGATTTAAAAAGGCCACCCATGCTCACTCGTTTATAGGTGAATTCAGGATTTTTTAAAAGTCTCTGACATGTTGCAAGAGCGCGATCATACTGCTTTTCATCATGATCCTTATTATCTTGTAACGTCCCAAGCGCTTTTTTTAGTTCTTCCAAACCTGTTTTTTTAGCAGCATTTGTTTTTTTCCATAAAAAATCGATTTGTTGCACGCTGGCTTCAATCGCGGAAAATCGGAACATAATTTTTACCGTCTAGTCATATTGTGGGTAATATTTTATCACAAGAAGGCTTGGTTTATGTTTATAAATAATAAAATAAATCAATAAGTTATAATAGTACTAGCAAGTATTTGATTGTATTATGGTTAAAATGTATAATCTTTACCCACAGTATCAAAAAAATTCCTTTTTCTGATGGGATCTAGAGCATAAAATAAACAAAATATTATAAAGATCAAATAAACGAGGTACGAGGTAATTAGTGTTCAGTTCTCCACAAGATAGTAAAGCCAAACCACAAGATTCTAAAACGTCAGATAGAGGTCTTAATACAGCCAGAAAAATGCTTGCGGAAGGTAAGCGCGATAGCGGAGCTTGTCTGATTTTGGCTCGTCATTATCGTGTTCAAGGAAATTTAAAACAAGCCATTCAATATTATGAGAATGCCTTACTCTATGAAACAGATAATCGATCGAGAAAAGAAGATCCCGATTTTTGTGCTATGGTATGTTTCGAAAATGCGAGTTGTTATGATAAGTCGTTGAATCATGAGGCACACAAATATTTAAATGCTGCTATTTTGTATTTAGAGAGACTAGCCGACCCTGCGCCTGAAAGATTTGCCGAAGTTTATGAAGCGCGTGGGACAGTATATCTTGATAATGACAATTTAGAGCCATCAATTGGCAATTTTATCCAAGCGCTTGTTCTACTTAATCCTAAAGTAAACCTTCAAGACCCTGAATTACCTGAACAACTTCATCCCCAATCCATTGGAATTTTGATCAAGTGCGGAATTGCTTATTGTAAGCAATATAATCTAAACAGGAATGAGTATGCATTGAGAAGTGCCGTCAAATTCCTTACTCGGGCATTAAAAATGGATGATAAAAATGCTGTTGCGCATTATCAATTAGCGCGGCTATATCATCAGCAAAAAAATTATGTCCAAGCTATTCACCATTACACCCGAGCGATTGAATTAAAACCCGAAGCGCCTGATAAACTTTATGACGAACTTTTGCAAGTTTTTTTAAATTTTCAAATGTCTGGAAATTTTACCGTAGCAGTTGCAAAAGCGTTTTCAAATGAAACCCAAAAAGTTTTACGAACGCATACAAAATTACATGAAGAAATGCGACGACGAGACCTTCGATCAGTATGCGAATTACTGGTCAAAGCGGATGTTATCCCCAATACTCAAAGCGATGGAAAAGATCACAGTCCGACGAGCACGCATGATGCAAATAATTTAATAGCTATGACAAATCAATTTAAAAGAGAACCAAACGATTTTAATCTATGTTTTAAAATAGCAAAAATCTGTGCCGATAGAGGTTCTTATGACACAGCGCTTCATTATTATGGTCAAGGAAGTCGTTTGATTGAAGATTTTAGAGAAAAAAGGCAAGTAAAAACGGTCACTGGATCCCCCGAAGCAGTTCATCTTGCCGAAATATACGGAGATGCCGGTAATGCTTGTTTCAATCTAGGAAGTTTTGCATTGGCTGTTGGATATTTTACTCGAGCGCTCCGCCTATTTAATGGCACGCCTCGGGAACAGCTTAACGCCATACTTGCGAAAAAATTCACATTGCATCCCAAATCGGCTGATTGTCTTTACAAAAGAGGCCTAGCGTATTGCACATTATACGAAATGGCGCCTACAACTGAGCGAACAAGTGAAAAAACTAAAAGGATGTGTTTTGATGCTGTAGAGGACCTTCAAAATTTTTTAACATTTGCTCCGAATCATGTCGATGCCAATCGTTGGCTGGGACGATTGTATTACTATATGAACTCTGATGCACTTCAGGGTTCTCTGGATTTCCAACAGAATTATATATCTGCTCTTAAATATTTTTCACAAGCAGTGAAATTGCAACCTACAAATAAAGCACTCAGTGCCGAATTTAATCATGTGTATCAAAAAGCATTTCAAGAAGGTTTAAAACACCCACCATCAGCTGATTTAAAAGACGATCTACTTCGATTTGTCATGGACCCCACTCAATGGAGTCATGATCCAAAAAAATCTGTGTTTGGCGTACCCTCTTACAATGCGATGCAATCTGCAAAGAAAATGGTATTGGCTAGAATTTCCGAATTCAAAGAAGAAGTATTACAAATAGAAGCATTATGCCAGGCATTAGCTCATGGTACTGTTTTGGCTAATTTATTTTATACCCAAGATGGGTTATTCACTCGGCCGACTGTAGAAAATGATGAATTTCTCAAACAGATTGTCAGTTTGTTGGCGCAAAAACTTAAATCATCCGAAGATTTAAAAATATTGAAAAAAGAAACTTGCGATGCTTTGACTGCCGATGTCGATTTACAGAAAAAATTATATGAATGTAATACTTATTTGTACTGTACATTAATGGATGCTGGTGTTTTTCCCTCTCTTCCGCATCCTACACGGGCCATTGCTCTACAGAAAACATCAACGATTAGCGATGCAAAAGATGCCGCTCCAGCGACTAATTCGGTTGAAGAGGTGAATCAAGCGAGTGCGCTGGTACGTACGATACGAGATAGAGAACGAGAAATAGATGTTGATCCAGATCGCCCAACACTATCAGAAGAAATTCGTCATCGTATCAATGAATCCTTAGGCAATGTTATGATCACCAATAACATGCTTTGAAACAGCAATAGAACAACATTAGTGCCAAATCGTACAAATATTGATTGTTTCAAAGTTAACATGTATAATTTTTTTCTACATTTTTGAGGAGAATAAAATATGATGCGTTTATGGCCATTACCATCTTTGCCAGTACCTAGAATCACTCCTAGGACTTTATTTATTGGTTCAATGGTAATATTAGGTGGTCTTGCTGTTGCTGAAGCGATTAATAATCCAGAAAGTATAAAACAAAAAATTACGTTAATGGCAGATTATGCTACTGCCGTAATTAAGTGTGGGGACAAAGTAGTAAATCTTCTTGGGGAATATAATCCGTTAAGCACATGGTTGGGTGGAAATGATCATACCCCTGAAGCGCTTTGCCGACTCACTGGAAATGGTGCGTGGCCCGCGATGACTTCAGATGGTACAAGATGGTATCCTAGGTAGAAAAAACGGGGCAAAAATTTTTTTTGCCCTGGATCGAATTACAGCCGCAAATCTGAAACCGTTTCAACGACCGTTGCTTGATCTCCTAGATATTCACACATTAATGCTGCGACACCTGCAGGTGTTCCCGTCACGCGACTAAATAGTCCGACAACGGATGCATAGCTTTCACCCAATTTTTCAGTTTCTGTTTTTAATTGATAAGATGTCAAGGTTGTCCCAGTTGGACCAGGTTGTAGCATGAGCAATCCGCTATGCGTGGGAATAAGACGAGTTGGTGTTGGCGAATTTTCCGCAAGCTGGATAATCATATCAGAAGATCCTTTGCTAAAAACCAACCGTCTAATTTGATCATCTACACAAAAATATAAAGAATTTCCATCAGGTGAAAAAGCTGGGAGACACTGTGATGGTTGTCTGATATTTGCTGTAACAAGTACGGGCGCGCCCAAACCATTTTTTTCAACTTTTCGTACTGTTAATAAAGTGCGTCTTCTATCCATGTCTAATACTTGGCTCTTGGGTTTTTTTAATTGCTGAACATAATCATCTTTCAGTTCAGCACAATAATCGCCTTTGGGACTGAACACGAGTCTGCCTACATCGTATTCTTCGCCGACGCGAGTACAAACTTGTTCAGCTTCGGTATTAACTCTATAAAATAAACGCCCATTTTTCCAATCGCCTGAACCATCTTTTTTCGTATTAAATCGAACATCGATAGCAAGTAATTCGGCATTTACAAAATCGCATCTCGAAATAATAAAAGGATGTTTATGGTCTTTGGGATTTCCAAGTTTATGTTCTGCTACTACACGTCTTTTTGTCATATCATAAATCAGAACGCAATTATTATCAGTGCTGGATTCTGCTGCAACGACTCCGTCATTTAGTTTGCTAATGGCAAGATTTCCTTTGAACTTTACAGGGTGTGCTGATGGTCGTGCATCATCGCAATCCCAAACGGCAAAACCGATTTGTGATGCGCGATACATGTTTCCAAACAAAGGGCTAGTTGCTAGTCTTTCGTATTCTGCTTCTTCTGGGCTTGTAAAACTACTAACAAATTGTCTAGAAGAACCGGGGACTCGAACTAGGTCTGTGGTAACTCCAATCTGCGCGGGTGTAAATTTTTCTGCGCTCCAAAACTTAATTCTTTCAAATTCAGAAATAACCTTTAACTCTAGTGGAGTGGAGCTCGCGAGATCAATTAGTTTGATGCCTTTATCATCGAATGTGACCATTTGATTGCCAGGGACTAGGATAAAAGGCTGGTGGTCTAAATTTTGTGTTAAATCAAATTTTAAAGTAGAAAGGACTTCAGGGTTAGATCGTGTTTCCATAATTGATGACCTCGATATGCTCTATTAACAGCCGGTTAATAAAATTATGGAAAAGGATTATACACCAAAACGTTCAATATACAATCGCGATTCTGGATGCATCGAGGACTGTCTTTGGGTATCATCGCGTTTTGGATTATCTTAACGCTATGTCACTCATTTCCCTATTAAAAATTGCCGTTGAAAAGAATGCCTCCGACTTACATTTATCATCGGATGAAGTTCCCTTTTTGCGAATTCAAGGCGATTTAATTCGTCTACCGGATCAATTGGTCTGGCGGCATGATGCTATTCAAAAAAATATTTATGAATTCATTTCAAAAATCCAACAGAAAAAATTTGAAGAAGAAAAAGAACTGGATTTTGCATTCGCCATTCCAGATCTCGCACAGTTTCGTGTTAATTTATTTCAGCAAGCGCGTGGTATGTCAGCCGTTTTTCGTTTGATTCCTAAAAAAATTCCAACCTTAGATGATCTGGAAGCGCCAGCGATTTTTAAAAAAATACTAGCGCATCAAAATGGACTGATTTTAGTAACGGGACCCACAGGATCGGGAAAAAGTACCACATTGGCTGGGATGTTAGATCATCTCAATAAAAATTCAGCCTCGCATATTATCACGATCGAAGATCCCATCGAGTTCGTTCATGAGAGTAAAAATTCTTTGATTCAGCAACGAGAATTGCATCGCGATACGCACCAATTTTCAGCCGCATTGCGGGGCGCTTTGCGCGAAGATCCGGATGTGATCATGGTTGGGGAATTACGTGATCTTGAAACAATAAGGCTTGCATTAACAGCAGCAGAAACAGGGCATTTAGTGCTTGCGACGCTGCATACTGCCTCTGCTCCTAAAACAATAACCCGCATTATTGATGTTTTCCCCGCGCACGAAAAAAATATTATTAAAAATATTTTATCTGAATCATTGCAGGCGGTAATTTGTCAGACTTTAGTGAAAACCAATTCTGGATCACGAACTGCGGCATTTGAAATCATGATTTGTAATAATGCTATTCGAAATTTGATTCGAGAAGAAAAAATTTCGCAAATTTATTCCGTTATGCAAACAGGGATGAGTGCGGGCATGTGTACCATGGAGCATTATTTGCAAGAACTAAATAGGAAAAATATCATTTCCCAGGCAGTTTGCTGAAGACTCTGTCATTGCGAGGAGCCGCAGGCGACGAAGCAATCTTCCTGAGATTGCTTCGCCCGTAAAAAGCACGGTCTCGCAAAGACGGGTAGAAATTACCGCTTGCTTCGAATTTGAGAGGTTCTTACCGCTCAAATTTAATTTCCACCTCACGTGCATCCGATCGACCATGATCATCCACTACTCTTAATAAGTATTTCCCTGGTTTAGGATTCCAAATAAACGGTTGATCACGTTCCGATTTTGCAAGAAAAGTATTGTTAAGAAACCAATACAAAGTAGTTACATCCGCATCCGTGACGGCGCTTAATGGCAATTTGGAAGAAGAATTTAAGCGAACAATGTAACTCACATCCGTTTGCGGAGAAATAATTTGCGGTGCAAATCCATTACTTGAAATCATTGAACAGCTGGTATCAAAAGGTGGTGGTGTGCGTCGTTGAATGCCTGCTTGCTTGAAAATCTGTAATAAATCCGAGGGCCAAAATTCGTAAATTTTAAATTCCGTGTTTTGATCGAAATGACAAGTGCGTAAACCCGTTTTTTTATCAATGGCGACTTCACGATAAATCGTATCGGTTTTAATCGGAGATTTGTCGGGAATAAACCAAGTTAATTCAGTATCCGTACAGTAACGAGTAGGCAGCATGCCGGATGCTTTGCAAACTGGAATTTGTTTTAAATTGAGTGCTGCCATATTGTAGATTAGTGAAGGAATATTTCCTTTCGCTTGCTGCAGAGCGGAAGCTAATTCAAAAAATAAGGGCGCCGCAATATTTTTTCCGACAAATGCGTGATTCGCTGTGTTATCAAAATTTCCAATCCATACAGCAAGTACATAAGGACCGACTAATCCAACCGACCAAGCATCGCGATAACCTGATGAGGTGCCTGTTTTCCAGGAAATTTTATTTTTTAATTTTTCAGAAATAAAAGAAGATTCATCCGGCGGCGGTGTATTTTTTAACATATCCAAAATTAAAAAACTGGCTTCAGGAGAAAGTAAACGTTCTGATGCCGTTAATTTTTCATTGTCATGCGTATGAATCGGTTGCCACACGCCATCGTTTGCCAGTGCCGCGTAAAGAGTTGCAAGTTCTTGCATGGTAACTTCCGCACCGCCCAGTGTTAATGCAAATCCATAGTATTGTTCCGATTTTAAGTGACTGACGTGCGCAGTTCGAAGCAAATCGTATAAATCCGGATGTTTTAATTGTGAAGCAAGAAAAATCGCTGGAATATTGCGACTAAGTATTAAAGCATCTTTCGCATGTATTGGCCCCACAAAATCATAATCAAAATTTTCTGGATTATAATGGCCAAAACTATGCGGTACATCTTTTAAAACAGTATCAGGATGAATAAGGCCTTGATCAATCGCAAGTCCATAAACAAACGGTTTTAAAGTAGATCCTGGCGAACGTTTGATATGGGTGCCATTAATTTGTCCTTCGATGGCTGAATTAAAAAAATTCGCAGATCCAATCATGGATTTTACGCTCATATCGCGTGTATCAATTAATAAAACAGCGGCATTGTAAACACCTAATGATTTTTTTCTAGATAAATATCGAGATGTAACATGCTCCAACGCAGTTTGTAACGGTAAATCCAGCGTTGTCACAATCTTTTTTTGATGATAAGGCGTTTGATTTAATACATCGTTCACAAAATGTGGCGCAAAAAAGGGAAGATTCTTTATGGATTGGATTTGTAACGGAAGATCCATCATCGCTGATTGATTGCGATCTTCTGGATGTTTTACTATCCAGCGTGTAAATAATTTATTGCGAATTTCTTTTAATTTGGGTTGAACTGACGTGCGTTGAATGGGATTTTGTGGAATAACAGCCAGTGTCAGTGCTTGCGATAAAGATAATTTATTTACCGGTATACCGAAATAAACAAGACTTGCAGCACCTACACCTTCCACATTATTCCCGTATGGCGCTAAATTCAAATACGCTTCCAGAATTTGATTTTTACTGTAGCGAACTTCAAGTTGTATCGCGCGAAAAATTTGTAACAACTTTCCAGGAATCGTTTTGGAATGAATATTAAACCGAATGCGCGCCAACTGCATCGTAATTGTTGATCCACCCACACGCCTAGCGTGAACAAAATAAGTTAATCGTATTGCTTTAATAAAAGAAATCGGATTAATACCCCAATGCCATCGAAAATATTGATCTTCTTCTAATAAAGTTGCTTCTGTCAGTTGAGGTGAAATTTCATTCAGCGGCACAAATAAACGATACTTTTCATCTTGGGTCAGGGTTAGTCGTAATAACTGATGATGTTCATCATAAACAGCCTGAGAAAAGGGGGTATTTAGCAAAGGTGGGGCTGTAAAATATAAAGTTGCAAAACCAGTGACAAGGACTAAAACTAGCGCTATGCTAAATCGCGTTAACCGTTTCATAAAAAATGCCAAGGCGAGGGACGCCATAAACAAACCTTATTATATAGAGGTTTTACTATGTTGAAAGCTTTTTTTACCCGCGTTTTTGGCCAGTTTTCCTGGAATTCGCCTCCTTGGTTTAATCGATTACGCAATCAGATCCTGTATCGACCTTTCCATTTTTTTGGCGCGGTGGCGGGGATTTTTATTATTCTTTTCATAGGGATTTCTGCTTTTCATTGGTATCAAAATCGCCCGAAACCGGCCTTAGTTTCAGCCTATATTACTGCGCCTAAAATTACTCCTGTGACGGAAGAAGCTTTGCCCGATGTGTTAACGGTTGATTTTGGCCTGAATAAAGGTGGCTTTATTCCTAAATCAGTCGCGCCACTGAATTCTATCGGCAAAGAAGTCAGCGACTTAATTCATATCGAACCCGAAAAAGCAGGCAAATGGAGCTGGACGACAAGTAATCGACTCGAGTTTGTCCCGGATGAAGATTGGCCTGCAGGGCAGACCTACACGATTCATTTTGATAAAAACTTATTTGCACCCCACACCAAAATGCAATCGCTTGATTATTCTTTCTCGACCGTGCCTTTCGATGCGACGATTGCTGAATTTAAGTTTTATCAAGATCCTACCAATCCGCAAATAAGACAAGCGGTTGCAACGATCAATTTTAACTATCCTGTGAAGACTAAAAGTTTTGAAGAACATGCAACATTAAGATTAGAAAAATTAAAAGATGCGAACTCATTCAGTGCGCCGCAATTTAAATTTACGGTGAAATATGACGATAAAAAAAGAGTGGCGTATCTGACTTCGGAACCGTTGCCGTTGCCTGAAAAAGTTCAATATTTAGTGCTGACCTTAGATAAGGGCATTCAAGCCGAAACAGGCAGTGATAAAACTACCGAAGTTGCAAGCTCGGATGTGATGATTCCCGATGCTGCGAGTTATTTTAAAATATCCAATTTAGCAGCCTCCATTGTCCGTAATACGCAAGATCATCCAGAACAAATTCTCACTCTAGAGACAACATTAGGCGTGAAAGATTCGGTTCTGAATCCTGGGTTACATGTTTATTTACTGCCAGCCGATTATCCTGCGACAGCAACAGAAGAAGCAAAAACAAATTATAACTGGCAAAATCCGGGTGAAGTCACGGCGGATATTTTAAAAGATTCTGCGACCGTAAATTTAGAATCTCTTCCGACTGATCGTGATTACGCGTCATTACATAGTTATAAATTTAACGCGCCAGCTGGACGCTATTTATTTTTCAAATTAGATAAAGGCATCGAAGGATTTGGCGGCTATAAATTAGGCGAAGACTATTCTGCTATTTTAAAAGTCCCAGCTTATCCTCGAGAAATTGGTTTTTTACATCAGGGTTCATTATTAGCCTTAAGTGGCGAGCAAAAATTATCGGTATTAGTGCGCGGTGTTCCTGCAGTTAAATTTGAAATCGCGCGCGTATTGCCAGATGATGTGAATCATCTCATCACACAGACATCAGGGAGTTTTGATAATCCTTATTTTTTAAATACGGATACATTTAATCAAAATAATATTAGTGAAATTTTTTCAGAAATCCAGACCTTTGATGCAACACAACCTGATTTACAGCAATATACCGCATTGAATATCGGCCATTATTTATCGGCAAAAACGAACACCGGCGGACCGCAAGGTTTATTTTTATTAAAAGCATTAGGCTGGGACAAACAAAAAAATGAAGCATTGCTTGATGCGCCATCGACTTCGCGATTAATTTTAATTACTAATTTAGGATTGCTAGTCAAAGATAATGGTGATGGTAGTCATGATGTTTTTGTTGATTCCATTGCAGAAGGCACACCTTCTGCCAATACAACAATTTCGGTGCTTGGCAAAAATGGTTTACCGATTATTTCGCGTACCACAGATGCATCAGGCCATGCGAATATTCCTTCATTAAAAGATTTCACGGATGATCGTGAAGCAACCGTGTATCTTGCAAAAAAAGGCAATGATGTTTCGTTTATTCCATACAAAAATTTTGATCGCGATTTAAATTTATCTCGATTTGATGTGGGTGGCGTATACAATCAGGCGGATATTCAGACACTCAGCGCCTATTTATTTTCAGATCGCGGTATTTATCGTCCGGGTGATTTGGCGCACATTGGCGTGATAGTCAAACAAGCTTATGCCGAAGCACAACCGGCGGGATTACCCGTACAAATTACTGTGACAGATCCGCGTGGGACGACAGTCAAAGAACAACAATTAACATTGGATGCGACTGGCTATTTTACCCTGGATTTTCAGACAAACCCGACTTCACCGACTGGCCAATACAACATTAATCTTTTTATCGTGAAAGATAAACGCCCTAGCAGTTTATTGGGATCCACTTCAATCCAAGTTCAAGAATTTTTACCCGATCGAATGCGAATTTCTTCCGCATTATCTTCAATGAGCAAAGGATGGATTTCACCGTTAAAATTAACAAGCACGGTGAATTTGTGGAATTTATATGGCGCGCCTGCGACCGATCGCAAAGTCACTGCAAAAATCATTTTAACCCCGAAATCCGTGCAATTTTCAGAATATCCGAATTATGTTTTCTTCGATCCACTGTTGGATCCAAAAAAACCGCCAAAAGTATTCACGGATACATTGACCGATACCACTACCGATAAAAATGGCCAAGCCCAATTTGATTTAAATCTGGAGCGTTTTGACAAAGCCACTTATCAGTTAACTATTTATTCCGAAGGATTTGAAGCAGAAGGTGGCCGCAGCGTCACAACGCAAACCACAGGATTAGTGAGCCCATTAGATTATTTAGTCGGCTATAAACCCGATGGTGATTTAAATTATATTAAACAAAAAGGCCAACGCTCGATTCATTTTATTGCAGTGAATCCTGAACTTAAATTGCAAAACTTGAAAAATTTAACGATGCAAATAGCTGCATTGCGTCCAGTGACAACATTGGTAAAAAATCCAGATGGCACTTTCCAGTATCAATCTATACAACAGACACAGATTGTCAGCACCGAACCTTTTACTGTGAGTGAGCAAGGAACGGATTTTGCATTACCTAGCGATCAAATCGGTGATTTCATATTAACAATTTTTGATGAGCACCATACCGAATTATCAAAATTAAAATTCAGTGTGGTCGGTCCCAGCCAAGCGCCTTTAGCAAAAAATGCGGAATTGACACTGAAATTAAACAAAGATGTCTATGCGCCGGGCGAAGACATCGAAATTCAAATGACCGCGCCTTACACAGGTACCGGTTTAATTACCATCGAGCGTGATAAAGTCTATGCATCACAGTGGTTCGTGAGCAAAACCATGAATTCCGTTCAGAAAATTCATATTCCTGCTAATTTCCAAGGAAATGGTTACATCAATGTGGCCTTTATCCGCGATTGGAATTCACCGGAAATTTTTATCAGTCCACTGAGTTATAGTGTGGTTCCGTTTTCAGTGAATCACGAACAACATACTATTCATATTGATTTAACGACACCTTCATTAGCGCGTCCTGGTGATGCGTTCCCCATTCAATATAAAACAGATAAACCCGCAAAAATTATTGTGTTTGCGGTCGATGAAGGTATTTTGCAAGCGGCAAATTACACTGTTCCAGATCCACTAGGTTATTTTTTCCAAAAACGCGCACTGGAAGTTATAACAAAACAAACCGTTGATCAGATTTTGCCGAAATTTATTGAGCGACGTGAGTTATCGTCCGTCGGTGGCGATGGTGGGGAAGCGGCGTTGCGCAGTCATCTCAACCCCTTTAAACGTAAAACCGAAGCACCTGTCGTATTCTGGTCCGGCATCATTGATGCTGATAGCACAATGCGTCAAGTAGTCTATCAAGTGCCGAATTATTTTAACGGGACTTTACATGTGATGGCGGTTGCCGTCGCTGCAAATGCGGTAGGAGCTGCGGATAAAAAATCTGAAGTTCGCGGTTATTTTGTCATCAATCCGAATGTTCCCACTTTTGTGGCACCGGGTGATGAATTTTTTGTAACGGCTAGTGTTGCTAATAATGTCAAAGGATCGGGTAAAGATGCAAAAGTTTCTTTATTGTTGAAATCGTCTCCGCAATTAGAAATTTTATCTGATGCATCACAAGAATTGACGATTCCTGAAGGACAGGAAAAACCCATTCGTTACAAAGTGCGTGCAAAAAATGAATTAAGCGGGGCTGAGTTGAATTTTTCCGCGCAATTGGGTGATAAAGCGAGCACGATGTCTGCGACATTAAGCGTCCGTCCGGCGTCTGCTTATTTTACCAGCGTAATTAGTGGCACCTCCGATAAAGCAACTCAAACAGTGAAATTAGATCGCGACTTATATCCAGAATATCGTGATATTGAAGCCGTCGCATCAACGAGCCCTTTGATTTTAGCAGCAGGTTTGCAACGTTATTTAGATAATTTCCCATTTGGTTGTACAGAGCAATTAGTCAGCAAAGCATTTCCATTGGTTGCAACTGGCACATTGCATGGTTTAGGCGGCGACCCGCAAGCAATTACGCAAAAAATCATGGCAACTGTACAAATGCTCGGACAACGCCAAATGACTAGCGGCGCATTTAGTTATTGGCCAGATATGGGTGAAAACACCAATAATGAATTTGATTCCGTGTATGCGATGCATTTCCTGACTGAAGCCAAAGCACAAGGTTACGATGTGCCAGGCGAGATGTTCCGTGCAGGTATCGGTTACTTAAAAGAAGTAGCACAGCGGGATGCTACAAATTTAACGGAAGCACGTCTGCAAGCATACGCAATTTATATTTTGACTCGCAATGAAATTGTTACGACAAATTATTTAACCCACTTACAACTTTATCTTGAAAAAGACCAGAAAAATTCCTGGTACGAAGACATGACAAGTGTCTATATGGCTGCTACTTATCAGTTACTTAAAAACTACGAAGAAGCGGACCGATTAATTGCGCATTATCGTTTACATGCCGATCATCCTGAATTTTCGTATGATTTTTATGATAATAAAATTGCTGATGCACAGTATTTATTTATTCTCGCTCGACATTTCCCAAATCAATTATCAAAAATGGGCCCGAGTGTTGTTATGTCACTCGCGAGCGAATTGAATAATGACAGCATTAATACTGTTTTCTCAAGCTATGCGAGTTTAGCACTAAGCGCCTACGCACAAGCGACTGAATTATTAAAACCGGCTAATTTATCCATTAGCGAAGTTTTAAAAGACGATCAAATTAAAAATCTCTTTTCAGATGATAATCAATTTATAAAAGTAAAAATTTCAGACCCTGCGTTAAAGATACAGTTTAATAATCCAACTAAACAGACTTATTTTTATCAAGTGACGGAGTCGGGTTTTGATAAACAACTTTCTGATAAAATCGTCAAAAATAATCTGGAAATCTATCGTGAATATCATGATGCCAAAAATACTGTAATCACCAGCGCTAGCTTAGGAAATGAAATTGAAGTTCACGTTCGAGTGCGCGCATTGAATAATACTACTCTAACTAACATAGCCATCGTAGATTTATTACCAGGTGGTTTCGAAGTGGTTCGTGATTCTGTTAAAAACGATGGCATCGATTATGCTGATATTCGCGAAGATCGTGTCGTCTTTTTCTTAACAGTAGGTACCGATCCTTCTGAAATCATCTATCGCATTAAAGCAACTAACGCTGGGAAATTTACTATTCCGCCGATATATGCAAACTCCATGTATGATCCAAGCGTGAATGCGCATGGGGTAGCTGGGGAGATGGATGTGGAAAAGAACTGACCCATAGACAATTAAAGTTTTTTGTCTTTATTCAACACAGACGTTTCCTGTGTTTTTGAGTCGGCAGATGTTTCTTTACTATCCGATGGTGAAAATGAACCATGCTGGACGAGTGGAGGGGTTTTGGTTGATTCAATTGATTTAATGTAATCTACTCTTGATTTCAAAAATGTTTTATACTGAGACATATCAGTATGGAATTTGACAGAGTCTAATTGATAAAGCGCTTCTGAAAAACAAGCTATTGCTTGATTATAATGTCCATACTTACAATATTCTTCTGCGACAGTAACTAATCGTGGGGGATCATTCCCCAAAAAATCATTGACTTCTTTTGTGCATTTACCAGGTGGAATTTTTAAAAGAAGATCGAGGGCTCTGCGATGGACATGAAGCGCCATGTTGCATTGATGTACCTGACCGTAAGCAGCTTGTCGCAGAAAATAAACCTGTGAAAGCAGTTTATTTTGGTACGTATTTAAATCAGATTGCTTCGTTTTTTTGTCATTCAGGGCTAGTTCAAGAGCCTCTGTATAACATTTAAAAGCAGAAAAATTTTGTTGAGCGTTGAAATAGGATTCCCCTTTTTCGAATATTTTTTTTGCTCGATTTGCAGTATTTTTTTTCTCAGATTCTGTGGTGGACGGAGTTTGCAGATACTGCTGTGCGACTTTGACATTTTCATCTTTGACGATAGCTAATGAAGAAATGAGAGCTTGATCAAGTGCAGGTTGATTTTGTGAACCAACAAAACGAAGAAACTCAGGAGATGGTTGTGATGAATACGACACTAAACAATCCATCACAGTTTGACCTGTTTGACCCGTTGGGCTTAACAATGCACCCACGATAGCAGCATTTAAGTCTTTATTATTTTCATTGAGCGCAAATTGGAATAAAGCATTTATACCCAAATTATTATATGAAAAAATGAGGTCGACACCCTTTGCATGAATGCCACCTTTTAATAAAGCTAGCACCAATATTTCTTTAAATTCTTGATCTTTTTTTGCTAAATGAAATAAATGATGTAAGGCGCCAGCGCGAGAAAAAGTTAATAGACCCTTAGACATTTTTTGGAATTCAGCACGCATTTCTTCTTGTATAAGTAATCTAACATCGGTACCTTCTTTTTCTTCGGCGAATCTAAATAATTGTTGAATAAATTGAGGATTACGTAAATTGAACACCGGCAGATCTGATAGTATATTTTCGGATTGGATAATTTGTGCAAACCGTTTTTTAAGATTACCACCTTCATCAGAGGATCTAATTAATTCAAAAAAAAGCTCGCAAACTTCGGGACTCTTTAGCATTTTCACAATTGCAAATGGAGAATTTATTCTCGGATTTTGATTAATTTCAATAATATAATTTATTAGACATTTTTTTAATTCGTCGTTTTGTTCTGCTAGTTTGAAAAGTTCCAGCATGTGTTTTGGATCATGACTGAAATTGTCCAGAATATATTTTGTATAATTTATTATGGATTTGGTTAGTTCGTATGCAAATGTAGACTGATTTTGTTTGTTGGCTAACTCTAAAAAAATAACGAATATATCAGGTTTTTGAAGTTTTTCTAAGAACTGCTCGAATGAACTGTTGTTAAGAACTCGAAAAAAAATAATGTGAGATTTTGCCAATTCTAAAAATCTTAAAAATAAGTCAGGATGGTCAGAAACTAGCAGTTGAAATGCATTTATGCTTTTATTATCTCTAAGATGAATTGCACTTGCTATCCTACTTCGAATCTGTTCATCTTTTTCAGCCAAATTAAATAATGCGAGAGCTAATTTTCTATTTTTAAGGATGCTCGCCAAACCTGAAACATTGTCTTTATCAACTCGGACCAGCGCTTCGGCTATTGCTTTTCGTAACGGTGGGCTATCCTGTGCTTTTTGGAAAAGGTTCTCTAACAATTCCGGCGATACTACCCGCAAAAAATGAAGTCCTCTATGTGCAAGCAGAGATTCTGGTGAATTCTCGAGAATGGTATCGTAAGCAGGAAATTTTAATTCCTGCTCTGGGTTAAAAGAGGCAACTTCTATGGAAATTGAGGTTCCTAACTGTCGCATTATATCAGTAGCAATTTTCTTTTTGTCACCTCTAAATCGTTCCCCCATATTGGGATCATAAAATTCCCATTCCCCCTCATCATATTTTAAATGACCCGTGTGATTTTTTGCATGAACTAAACAAATATTGCCTTCTATCGTTTTTTCATCTAATACAGATGATAAAGTAGTTTCAAAATCTCCCGAAATTTTAATATGTTTTTGCACCGATTTTATTTCATATATATCTTTATCATCTTTTTTTTCTTTGAAAACGGAGATTTCCAAATGACTTCGGCTAACTGTTTCTTCGGGATCCTTTTTTGTTTTTGGTCTTGTAATTTGATGTGCAGCGGGTTTTAGTATGGTGTTTTGATCCACGCCGGGTGTTAAATAGTTTGAATATATACGTTGATAGCTTGAGCCAGGATGATCCACTTGAAGTGGTACTGCATATTGAATTCCTAAGCTAATTAACGCTCTTAAGTTTTTGGGCTGTGCAGGATTCTTTTTTGATTCTTGCATCTTAACTTCATGGTCAAGAGAACCATTCCTTCCATCCCACGCTTTGATTTGTTTTTCCCAGCCTTCCCAATCCTTATGGAGCGCATCGGTGAGAGAGAGTCCAAAACAATATCCCTCATGCAAATTTATTAACATATTTTCAAGCTGATTAAATTCAATATCAAATTGATCTGATAAATATGCACCATCCCGTTGTTGATTTAATCGTAGGCATTGTGCTTTTATAAATTGTTTATAATCTCCAGATAAATCTTCATGTGGACTTTCGAAAAACTTTTTAAATTCTTGTTCGATTTCTGAGAGATTGTTATCAGGAATTTTTTTTGCTCTGAAGAAAGCAATCATTCCTTTGTTATAGCGATTAACTATTTTTCTCTGGATAAATTCTTTAAATCTAGGGTGATTGGCCAAAAAGGTTGAATATTCAGCATAGCTCGTTTCTTCCATAAATTTATTTAAGGCTTTGCTAAATTCATTAGCTGCTGTCGCATCATTTTTGTTTAAATGGTCAATAAACTCCGATGCATATTCTTGTACAGCAGTAATGCTGATAAAGCGTCTGAATTTTCGTAATATTACATCTTGATGACCAAACATTTGAATGATTGCCTCGTTTTTATAATTATAACAATTAATTGCACACTTAGTCCCATTCTGTCTTTATTTGCTTTAACAACATAACTTATTGTTAATTATATACTTTCCCTTATATTTATTTTTTTATGCCAATCTAGTATGTAATATCTTGACGTTATTAATCCATATTGGGCGAGAATTAAACAAGTCTTAAAAACCCCAAAAACTCCAAAACAATTAACGTTATAATTAAAGTATCTTTCGCAGAAAGCGTGCCGTTTTATTTTTGGAGGTTTCCAATGAAAGCGAGATCACGCGGGTTTACGATTCTCGAGCTTTTGATCAGTCTTGCTGTGATTGCGGTGCTGGGATCGATTGCGGTTCCTTCTTATAAAAATTATTTGCGTCGTGCTTATTTCAATGAATTAGTCCAGGCAGCTGAACCTTACAAAGAGGCGATTGATCTCTGCATTAAAAAAACTAAAACCACGAAAGGCTGTGATGCGGGAAAAAATAAAATTCCAGCAGCGATTGCTGTTGAAACAGGTCCTGTTGCCTCTTTGATTGTGGCCAATGGCATTATCAAAGTGACACCCGTTCCAAAATATGGAATTAAAGAAACCGATACATTAATTATGACGCCGATTGTGAATGATGGCACCGTGACTTGGGCGAATTCGGGTGGCGGTGTTTTGGCAGGCTATCTCAGAACGACAGAAGGCTGACATTTATGATATCACATGATAATAAGAAAAATTTCCGTATTTTAGCTGTCAACAATGAAATTACTTTGCTAAATTCACTGAAGCGCATGTTAGAAAAACAACACGAAGTCATCACCGTAGAAAACGGTCGTGCGGCGTTAGAATTATTATTTGAAGGCGCAGCGCATTTTGATGTGATTATCTCGGATTTAAACATGTCAGAAATTAATGGCGATGACATTTACCGATTTTTAGCGGAAAAGTATCCTGGATTCGAACAACGCATTATTTTTATTACGCATGATATGATTTCAGGCAATGCAAAAGAATTTTTAAAAAATATCAAAAATGTCTTAGTAAAAAAACCGTTTACCCGCGAAGAATTATTTCAAGCCTTGAATGCCATTCCACAACCAGGAGATAACAAATGAAATCACTGACGACGCTTGTTGGAATCGCTTTAATTATTTTTGGGATCATTTCTTTAGGCTATCAAGGGTTTCATTACACTCAGCAGGAAAAAATTGCCCAATTGGGTGATTTGCAGGTGACGGCTCAAACTGAAAAAACGGTCTATTTCCCGCCGATTGTGGGTGGCTTATCCTTGGCAGCGGGGATTGTGCTGGTCCTTATTGCCAGGATTAAGAACAAATCCAGGTAAATTTCATTGGATAATCAGCCATTCCGATGGCAAAATACCGCATTGAATTAAAAAATTATCGTCATCCCCGCGAAAGTGGGGATGATGGAAATATTCCTAGTATAATGAGTTAGATATGTTATCTATTTCCAAATCAATGGATCAATCCGTTACCCTAACCGATAGCAATGATGGTTTACTCTGGGCTGGATTAAAAGACTTCTGGCAAGGCCTAAAGCTCTGGAAGATGGTTGGCTATTTAGGCTGGGAAGACGTCCGGCAGCGCTATATTCGGACCTTTTTGGGCCCCCTTTGGTTAATCATTGGGACGGCCATTTGGGCCGGTGCCATGAGTTTTGTTATGGCATCGCTATTTGGCAACAGCATCTTGCAGACCCTGCCCTTTATCGCGGCGGGTACGATTTTATGGAATTTCATGGCGCATACCATGAATGACGGGTGTATTTTATTTATTAATTACACGGGGATTATTCATTCTATTGCATTGCCCATGTCCGTGCATGTGCTGCGATTTTTGATTCGCAATTTTATTATTTTTTTGCATAATTTTGTGATTTTTATTCTTGTTTTTCTTGTGTGTCATGTCAGTTTTAACATGAATACCTTGCTAGTTATTCCCGGCCTTTTTCTACTGTTGTTAAATGCGTTATGGGTGGGAACCTTGTTTGGCATCATGAACACCCGCTATCGCGATGTGCAGCAAATTATTACGACCAGTATGTCCGTGCTGCCGTTTATCACACCGATTTTCTGGGAACGAAGTTTCTTAAAAAAACACGTCTGGATTGCAAATATTAATCCTTTTTATCATGCGATCGAAATTGTACGCGCGCCACTACTCGGACAAGCGGCACCCATGCTTTCGTGGGAAGTGATGTTGGTGACAGGCATACTCGGCAGTTTATTTACGCTGGTTTTGTATTCTAAATTTCGCTATCGAATCATTTTCTGGGTCTAGAGGCAGCAATGGCAAAGATTGTTTTAAATAATGTCGAAATTAATTATCCCATTTATGATGACCAGCATTATTCACTGCGTCGTACATTAGTGAATTTGACCACACGCGGAAAATTGTACCGCGATACGCTTTCTACTAGTTATCGTGCTCTCGATAATATTTCTTTTACGTTGCAACAAGGTGATCGATTAGGGTTAATTGGAAATAATGGTGCAGGCAAAACCACATTGCTTAAAACCATGGCGCAACTCTATAAACCCACTCGCGGCAGCATTACCATTGAAGGCAAAGTTTCGACTCTTTTTGATGTGTGCATGGGGATCGATATTGATCGCAGTGGTTATCATAATATTTTTTATATGGGCGCCTTGTTGGGTCTGACGCGAGCACAAATTAAAACATTAGTAAAAGACATCGAAGATTTTTGCGAGATCGGATCTTTTTTAAATATGCCGGTCCGGACTTATTCTGCTGGTATGCGCATTCGGTTGGGATTTGCAATTTGTACCTGCATTGATCCGACGATTCTGTTATTGGATGAGGCCATTGGCGTTGGCGATAAACATTTTATTGCAAAAGCATCCGCGCGTGCCAAGGCCTTATATGACCGTGCGGAAATTCTGGTATTGGCGTCCCATTCGATCGATGTTTTAAAAGAATTTTGTAATAAAGCACTATGGCTGCACAAAGGAAAAATGGTAATGTTAGGAGACGTGGACGATGTGTTAAAAGCCTATGCGACGCGTCCGGAATTAGCGGAAACTACTTAATGTAAAAAAACCAAGGAGGGTGTTATGCGTTTTGTTCATACTGCGTGTGCGTTTATTTTATTCTTATTTTCTTCATCACTCTATGCTGCAACAGAAACTTACACCCTTGATCCATCCCATTCCTTTGTCGAATGGCAAATCAGCCATTTTGATTTTTCACATCCCACTGGAAAATGGTACGTGGAAGGAACGTTAAAACTTGATGAAAAAAATCCAAAAGATAGCCAGATTACGATCAATATCCCTATTGCAAATCTCGTAACGGGAATTCCAAAACTTGACGAGCATCTGAAAAGCGCAGACTTTTTTGATGCTGCGAAATATCCTGTGGCGACTTTCGTCAGTAACAAAATTGAAATGACTGGCGATAAATCCGCAAAAGTCTATGGAACATTGACCGTTCATGGTGTCTCAAAACCCATTGTTCTCAATGTGAAGTTAAATAAAATTGGCATGAGCCCGATTGCTAACAAGAAAACGGCAGGATTTGCTGCATCGACCCAATTAAAACGCTCTGATTTTGGCATCAATGCTTATTTGCCAGGATTAGGTGATGAAGTCGATATTCATATTGAATCCGAAGCCAATTTAGCAGGTTAATTATGCGAATAAAAAACTCTAGCGAACGCTATGGTGTCATTGCGATTTTTTTGCATTGGATCATGGCGTTATTGGTTTTGACGATGATTCCGCTGGGATTAATTATGGTGGAATTACCAAATAGCGCACAAAAATTAAAATTATTTGGTTTGCACAAGGAACTGGGTGTTTTAATTTTGGCGCTAATTATTGTGCGATTGAGTTGGCGTATTATAAATTGGGTGCCGGCTTTGCCGATGTATATGCCATCGTGGGAAAAGCTCGCAGCACGAGCGGTGCATCTTGCATTTTATTTTTTTCTGTTTGCGATGCCGATTACGGGTTGGATGATGTCATCGGCTGCGGGCCTGCCGGTTTCTTTTTTCGGTTTATTCGTATTACCGGATATCGTTCCTGCGAATGAAAATCTACAAAACTTTTTTGCCAATGTACATGAAACGTTTGCTTATATTCTAATTGCTTTAATTTGCTTACATGTCGCTGCTGCATTTCGCCATTATTTTAAATATCATGATGATGTCTTAAAAAGGATGATTGAACCATGAAAAAAGGGTTAACGTTATTTTTAATTAGTTGTTTGCTCTGTGTTGCGCAAGTGACTTATGCGGCAAAATCCTGGAAGATCATTCCGGAAAAAAGTAAGCTAACTTTCACGGCGATACAAAACAATTCGCCAGTCACGGGACAATTTAAAAATTTTACGGGTGATATTGCGTTTGATCCTAAAGATTTAAATGGAAGTCATGTAAATATTGTCATCGACATGAAATCCGTTACGACATCCTACGGGACAGTTGCTGATACCTTAAAAACGCCAGAATGGTTTGATGTGAATAAATATCCGCAGGCACTTTTTGCCGCAGATTATATCGTGGAAGATGCGAAAGCAGGGCATAACGCTTATATGGCTTCTGGCAAATTAACTATTCGTGATAAAACGGTGCCTATCGTAGTGCATTTTGTGCTGGATCAATATTCAGATAAATTGGCGCATGTGAAAGGTGATACAGAATTTGCTCGAACAAAATTTAATGTTGGGACTGGCGAATGGGCCAAAACAGATGCGATCAAAGATAATGTGAAAGTTGAATTTGATATTACCGCGATGTCATGACCACGTCGTCCCGCGGGACGACGTATTATACAAAGCAAAACAAAAGTTAAAAAAAGCAAAAAGACAGATAAACTTACAACGATAATTGATAAGCTTTATTTAATCCGAATAGTACCAAATCCGGCAAAATCACATTAAATAACGATTTATCTTTATAAAGCTGAGAAAAACCGCCTGTGCCGATCACCGTTACGGATTCGCCGTTGAATAATTGTGATTTGAAGCCATTTACAATTTCTTTTAGCGCTCCAAGTTGACCGTAATAGAGACCTGCTTGAATACTTTCACGAGTTGTTTGGCCAAGATAGGAGCTCGGTTCTTCGATATCGACAGCCATCAATTTAGCCGTGTTGGATTTTAATGATTCCATAGCTAATCGCATGCCGGCTAAAATGGTGCCGCCTAGATAATCGCGTTTGTTGTTGATCGCACAAATAGTGGTAGCAGTCCCCATATCAACCACAATTAGGTTTTTATCAGGATAGGTATTGACTGCGCCGATTGCGTTGGCAATTTTATCTGCGCCGACTTCTTTGGGGTTTTTGTATTTAATATTTAAACCCGTTTTTACGCCAGCTTGCAGGGTAAAATAAGTCGCATTTTTAAAATAAAGAGAAATCGCGTGACGCAAGGTAAAATCACTGCTTGGGACGACGGAAGAAACTGCCACTGCAGAAATTTTTTCAGGATTAATTTTATTAAACTGTAAAATATTCAGTAAAAATATACCAAATTGATCCGCGGTCCCAATCATGTGGGTCGCATATCGAAAACGCATGGTTAAATTTTCTTTATCAAACACGCCGGCGAAAATATGGGTATTGCCAACATCGAGACAGAGTAGCATGGGTTTCTCCTAATGTTCTAAATCAACAATAATGGGTTCTAGTGTTTCAGACTCATTAATTTGTGCGTATGAAATAATAAAAATTTTGTCGCCCACTTCGGCTTTCCGCGCAGCGGCGCCATTTAAACAAAAAACGCGGCTGCCTGCTTTGCCTTTAATGGCATAAGTTTCCAGTCGTTCACCATTATTTAAATTCACGACTTGAACTTTTTCATTTTCACGAATATTGGCTTTTTTCATGATGTCTTCATCGATGGTAATCGAGCCTACGTAAAATAATTCTTTTTGAGTAATCGTGCCATAGGCAATTTTAGACTTAAGAACAGTGATCATCATAAATTTAAACCTTCTCTAATGAAATATTGTCAATTAAACGGATATCATCTAGCCAAACTGCGCCTAAGCGTCTGCCCCATTTTTCTGCAATGTAATCTACTTTAAATCCCGCCGATGTCAATTGTTCACGAATTTGTGGCAATGAAAAAGCACTTGTCAGTAACTCAGGGAATTGGGTTGCTTTCTCGCGTTGGGAAGGGTTTAGTCTGGAATTACGGGAACTTAAAGCAAGGCCATCTTCGGCTCGCACTGTTTCACACGAAATGATTTCAATAGGTAAAAATAAAGCGGTAACCATTTTTTTAATTAATACTAATTGTTGGAAATCTTTTTCGCCAAAATAAGCTCGGGAAGGCTGAATTAAATTCAGTAACTTTAACACAACTGTGAGCATGCCATTAAAATGTCCTGGCCGAAATTCGCCTTCAAGTTCACGACTAATCGCTGTTTCGTGCAGCTGAAACGCGTAATCATCGGGATACATGGATTTTTCATCGGGTGCAAATAAATAATCGATTTGCTGCGCTCGAAGTAACTCAATATCATTTTCTAAGGTACGTGGATACTTTTCAAAATCATTTTTCTGGTTAAATTGCGTTGGATTCACAAAAATACTCATGACAGTCACATCATTTTCTCTTTTGGCACTTTCACATAAACTCAAATGACCTGCATGCAAGTGTCCCATCGTCGGAACAAAACCGATTTTTTGATGAGTTAAGGTTTTTCTGATTGCTTGCCAATCATCAATTTTCGAAACAATGTTCATGTTGAGGAAACTCTCCAGTTTTGATTGCTTGGATATACTCTTCGATGCCAGTTTTAAAATGTGTTTGCCCGTCAATAAATTTTTTGACAAATTTGGGATGCAAATCCGTATTCAATCCCAATAAATCTTGAAACACTAAGACCTGCCCATCCGTGTGAGAACCCGCTCCGATGCCAATGGTTGGAATAGATAAAGACGCAGTGATTTCCTTGGCTAGAATTGCGGGAATGCATTCCAGAACAACCAGAAAGCAACCGGCTTCTTGCAAGAGTAGTGCTTCTTCTTTGAGACGTGTTGCGCTTTCATCCGTGCGGCCTTGAATTTTGTATCCACCTAGCATATGAATAAATTGCGGCGTTAAACCAATATGACCGACGACAGGAATGCCGGATTCCACTAAATGTTTTATTAAATTCACATTACCTTGTGCGCATTCGAGCTTGACGGCTTGTGCGCCCGATTGCATGAGTTCTTGTGCAGCAGAAACATTTTTGCTAAGTGATTTACGATAACTTAAAAAAGGCATGTCGCTGATCAAGAATTTTTTCGGCGCACCGCGTGCGACGGCTGCTGTGTGAAAGGCCATCATAGAAAGCGTTGCAGATAAGGTATCTTTGTATCCATGCATGGTCATGGCAACGCTATCGCCAACTAGAATACAATCAATCGAAGTTTCAGAAATGATTCGAGCACTGGTATAATCGTAACAAGTAATCATGCTGATTTTTTCGTTATTTTCTTTCTTTTTCTGAAAATCAAATATATTCATGAAGACACCTTCTGAAGTTGTTCGTAGCAAGTCACAAAACTTTTATAAATAGTTTGAAAGGGGTCGTTTGCAAGTGCGGAAATATTTTTTTCTAGTGTGTTTTTGTCGTTACGCACTAATGGTCCTGTCAAAGCGGTTTTGGGATTTTGAATTAAATTATTAGTTTGTTGCATTAAATAACCATGAGCGATTTCGGCTGGAATTTGGAATTCTTTTTCTAAACCAGAAAATAATTTTTGCCAGAGAATACAGCTAAAGTTACCGCTCATTACACAAAGCGCATGATATTTGGCTTTTTGTTCTTTGTTCAATCGCACATGCTGATTGGGTAAACCCGGTAATAGTGATTCAAAATCAGGTGCATCATGATCAATTATGAATGGAATTTTAGGATATTGATCATCAGAGTAAAGGGTAGGATTGAAGCACATCAAAGGATGGGCGCCAAAAATCTTTTCACTGACAAGGCTACCAGAAAAATGTATCAGCATAGCGTCAGTATGTCGCAAATGCATTTCAGCAAATTTTTCAATTTCACTGTCTGAAATCAGTATCAAAATATGTGTGGCTTGATTTATTTTCTCAGATAAAAGTGCAAACGATTCCTGACGATGCCAATTGTCACACTGAATGTTTAACAGATTAAAATAATGCAGAAAATGCCGCGCAACACGGCCATTGCCGATAATCAGATAGTGAGGTACTTGTCGCATATTGATCAAGTCCAAAAAAGTATTGTAAAGGTCTAGCTGTTTCTGCCAAAAGAGGGTCAGAACACGCGTAATCTACTCCTATAAAAACTGATTTTCAAGCCTAATAAGAGTATGGTAGGATTGCCAGCCGTTGTTAAAAGGACTCAGAAATCAAGGAAGACCCATGAAAATTATTCAAATTTTTATTATTTTGCTTAGTTTTTTTTGTGCCAATCTTTTTGCCGAAGCTGCCCCCAAAAAACCGTTAATTTTTACTTCGCGTGGTATTATTTATACTGCACCTTACCGTGCGCAGGAAAATTCAATTGATGCTATCCTTGCGGTAAAACAATATAATCTCGATCATCCAGATCAACCGCTGGCAGGCTCTGAAGTGCATGTTGTCGTTGTTAAACCCCAAAATCCATCCGATCCGCCTATTTTTGTTTGTTCACACGATGAAAATTTAATTGATTTAACCGGACAAAATATCAATTTGCATGATTTATCCAAAGAACAAATTCAAAATCTATTGCTTTTACAAGTGCTGGATGGGGTGGATTATGGCAAACAACGACATTTTACTTTTTTTGAAGATGTGTTGAATGGTGTAATGCAAGATAAACCCTTTATCGTTTGGCTGAATGTTAAGGAACATTATTATAAACCGGTACCAGGCCAACCCAGTTACACTGCAACTGAACTCATTAAAGCCTTAAAATCCTGGCGGATACAATTTTTGCGTGAACGCAATATTGATATTTTTAAACATATGATTGTAAGTTCTGATAATCCTTTTCTGACTCAAGCGATGTTGGAAGCGACAAAAACTTATCATGTCGAAGATTTAAAAATATTTCCTGATTATCCCGATTATATTTTGCCACCCGTTGTTTGGGATCAATTTTTTAAATATGGCGGCTATGAAAAAGAATTTCATTTTTCTCCAGAATGGGTTGCATTGCAAACGACATTGATTACCAAAAAACGTGTCGATGACTACCATCAAAAAGGCATAAAAGTACTGTGTTGGGGTGGAGATTGCACGAACCCTGATGCGGCGAGTATGTATGATGCGATATTGGGGAGTTATTAATTAATTCACTTCGCCCCTTTGAAGAGGAGCGAAGTGGATTTTCAAGGCTTACGCGGTTCCAGAATAAGTCACTTGATTAGCCGATTGATTGGCTGGATCTTGCTTAACTGGGTCACTTGGGTTTGCAGCTTTCGGTGTAAACAGTCGTTGAACAGCCGGTTTTCCTTGCGCAGATCCTGTTTCGACGGTAATACCTGGATCACTTACTCCAACCGCAAGACCCGGATCACTTACACCCGTAGTCACAACTAATTTCTTGGCTTCTTCAGCAGTTACAACAGTGTGATTAGCTTTAGGTGCACTGCTTGGTCCTTCGTGTTGAAGTACAGGATCTCCGTTGCCAGCAGCAGCTTTCGGTTGTTGTTGCACAGCCGGTTCTTGTTTGATTTCTGCTGTTAGAACAAACGTTGGAGCGTCTAATTTACGGTATTTTCTAAATAAAGCCATATTTTCAGGCGTGTAATGATATTTTCCAATTTCAGCTTGTGTATATCCTTCAAGTTGTTTTCGAAGTTGTTCAATACCAACATTAAATGAAGCTTTCTGAAACTCTGCTTCATCAAATACACCCAATAAAATTGCCGTCAACAAAATAGTATTTTGTTTGTAATTGGGATCGGTCACACCTGTGCCCACAATTGTTTTATCGATAACGGGCCAGAATTTTGAACCGTCGACATTTGGCCAACTGCGTATTGCAAATTCTTTTTTGGGCATCAGATCAGTAGCTGCTTCCCAAATTTCGATATCTGCAGTTAATAAACTGCGTTTGTCATCGATAAAAATATGGCGGTCATAACTTTTTTGATCTTCTGTATTACTAGGTTTTTTATCTCCACGATGCAGATCTTTATACTCCATTACCACTTTTATGCCATCACAAATATAGTGACCGTGATCTTTATGCGTGTATTGGCGAGGATTTTTAACGACGGTGGCTTTTGTTTTGAATTGTTGGTCATCAAGAATTCTTTCTGCACCTTCACTTGATCCCTGGTTTGCATAGACATTCGCGAGAATATCGGAATCTTCCGTTACTCTGATCGCGCCCGCACCTATTTTGTGTAATGCAGCTCGAATGCCTGCTGTCGGAATATATTTAAATACCGGTGCAAACGATCCTCGACCGTGAGTAGAATTAAAATCATCCCAGGTTTTATCTTGTCGATTAGTACCTATGGTTGTTACGACATCGGAAAAGCCGCCTTCTTTGGCTTCTTTTGCGAGGTTATCCCAAAGTTCCTGGTTATCGTCAACAATTTGTTTGGCAACGGCTTCATCCAGTAATTTATGAAAAAAATCGTAAGCTTCTTCCTCTTCTGGCGTTGGATTAGCGGGTAATCTCAGCAATCTTCTTGCTTCAATTAATTGAAAAAGACGAGATTCTGGGTTTTCGATTTCGTGATTTAATGCGCCATCTAAATCTAAATGAACGACCAGTGATTTTGTTTTAGGAGCTGAAAGATCAGGTTCTTTTGCGTCTTGTGGTACCGGTGCTTTATATCCATCAATCACGTCTTTTAAGAGTGCAATTTCTTTTTCTCTATTTCCTATTTCATTTTCAACTCTTCCTAGAAAAGCAGTGTATCGATCAGTGTCAAATTCTTGATATTGACTTAATGTTCGCCCGAGTAAAGTTTCTGCTTCCATCATTTGTCTTAATGCAGAATTGGGATCTTCCATCTGATAGCTAAGTGATCCATCTAAAACCAATGGATAGACTAGGGTTGCTTTTTTAAGAAGAGGTTTTGCTGCTGGTGTTTTATCGGAGGCTTGTTGTTCTTGTGCTGGTGCGGGAGTTTTATCTTTTGTTTGTGGTGTTGCTTTTACTTCTGTTGCTGAAACTTGTGCTTTAGCGGCTTCAATCTCTTTTGCGTGTAATTCTCGATTATATTTCAGTATTTCTTTTAGCAGTGCAACTTGTTTTGTTTTCTTTCCTAATAATTCTTCCGCCTTACCTAAATGCCCTTTGAACTCACCATCATCAAGATGGCTAAATAACACTCTTTGCATAAGATAGCTCCTTTTTGTTTGGAGCTGACAGTATTCAAGAGAAAGATTAAGGAAGTCTTAAGAAAAAAATATTTTTGGAAATACCCTGAGTAATTTTTTATCAATCTTAACTTTGCAAGTATTGATACATCGTCTGATATTTATTATTCGTCCCCAATTTTTTATTCGCATTTTGAATATGAAAATTCACTGTGCGCGGACTGATTTTTAATTCTTTCGCAATTTGTTCCACGCGCCATAATTTTGCGGTGAGTTCTATGCATTGTTTTTCGCGTTTGGTTAAATTGTACGGTGCAATTTCATTTTTATCTAATTGCAAAATTTTTCGGATGTAGTGATAAAAAATTTTCGCCGCCACCATCCATTCGAATTGTTTTATTTCGTAATTTGCTAAGCCTTTTTCATTACGAAATTGATGAAGAGTTAAACTCGCAAAATCATGATGAGGACCATAAACGGGAATCGATAAACCTTTATCGATGCCATACTCAATGGATTCTTCACGTATACGCGCTTCGCGTTTGTTTTTTGCGTTCGCTAACTGAATTTGGACGTCCCAAAATTCTGGCAAAATACGGGTATGGACTTCTTCGAGCGTTCGATCGACATCCGCATAGCCTTGTTCCAGATAATGCAAATGCCAAGGTCTTAATGGTTCCGACACACAGTGATAACGTAATTTACGGCCTGTTTTCACATGCCCTGAGTAATAGGTAAAAGCAAAGCTTTTGATTCCAAAGCCAATTAAATATTCCTGCAGAATAATCCGTGCTTGGCTGTCGGTATCTGCCTTTTCTAATCGAGCGATAAAATGCGAAAGATTCATATAAAACCTAGTAATAATGACAGGTATGGTTGGTTATTCTAACCTGGATAATAAGTAAGCACAATAGGTGTAATAGGTAAAAAATCAATAGAACGAGGTGATTTTTATGGCTTGCGTGGCGCTAAATTTATAGCAAAACCTAGTAGAAATGACAGGTTCAGCATGTGTATAATATGCTGAATAATTAGTACACAAAATTGATATAACGAGGCAAAAAATGTGTCGCAAAACTCTTTTAACATTGGCTATTTTGGCAACCATACAAACAGCTGAAGCTAGCAATATTACTAATAATATCATGGGCGTAGGACCGAAAGATAACCCCATTCAGCCCTATTTCTGTATTCAAAACGCCGACGGACAGATGACTTATGCTTTAGCACCAGGCCAATCCGTTGATGGTAATAAATATAGCGGTAATCCCTACTATGTAGGTGCCACTGTACGATTTGGCGGTTGTGGTGCCAATAATAGTTATCTGGGTTATGCAGGTGTTAGCGGTGGGAAAGTGACCTACAGTCCACCACAAGGTGTGCATGTGCAATGGGCAAATGCTGCGGTCGATGGGAATGGCAATTTAACGGGACAAATACAATATACACCCATCAATCCAGCTTCAACACTATCTGCAAGTTTTGCGCCAAGTCATGTTCAAAGTTGGGATTTTATGGGTGCAAATCTTTCAGGATTAGAATTCGGCAAAATGATTGACCCTGTAGTAGTCCCAAATGTTTCATCAGAAGATTCAGCGGGAAAATTAACTGATTTAAATGACACGCAGTCATTTTTAACTTCGGGTATGAATACAATACGCGTGCCATTGCATTGGGGATTTTTACAATTAGAGGGTGCCGGAAAAGGTGATTTGAATCTTGATTATTTTAATTCATACGTAAAACCATTATTAGAATCATTAACGAATGGACATACCTATGCTATTGTCGATTTGCATGCTTACATGCGCTATTCTGTTTTCGGTAAACAATATGCAGGTTGCGGCCCAGATGGTCCATGCCCTGATGGCACATTAATTACGGGTCCTTCGATCTATCAAGATGTGTGGACTAAACTCTACACGCTTATTAAAAATGATCCGAAAATCAATCAAAATTATATTATGTTTGATTTGATCAATGAACCGGTTGATGCGCCAGATGATTCTGTTTTTACAGTGCAAGCTGCTGTAATAAAAAGTTTACGCGATCAAGGTTTTCAAGGTTATATTTTAGTAGAAGGAAATTCCTGGTCTGGTTTACATTCTTGGACCACAAAAACCTGGAAATCCAGTGATGGCAAAGTGACTTATTCCAATGCGACATTATTTACTCGAGATAATTTTGCGAAAGCGGGTGTGACCGATCTTTCCAAAATTTTAATTAATGTGCATCAATATCTTGATAGCGATTACAGCGGTACCCACCAACAATGTCTATCGAATATCTGGACGACGGGTCCCGATGGCTTTAATTTAAATGTTTTTGTGGATTATTTACAACAAAATCATTTAAAAGCGATCGTAACAGAATTTGGTGCAGGAACAGATAGCGCAACCTGTAAAGACACGCTGCATAATTTTTTAAATTATTTAAAAGATAATTCAGCAAAAGATAAAGATTATGGATTCGTAGGTTGGACTATTTGGAGCACCGGCCACGGATGGGGTGATTATAATCTCCGCGTGACACCAAAATCTTATCAAATGCAGGTGTTGCAAAATTTTCTGTAATCAATGAATGATTCGGGTGAAGTGATTTTCTTCACCCGATATTGCTTGCACAACGCCGCTAATTAATTTTTAACAATCGTAGATTATAAGTCATTGTTTTATGGTAAAAAATTCTATTAATAATGATTGATAGTTGTGTTTAATTAATGTACAATGCTGACTTTATTACTATTAGAACGAGGAAATTATGCTACATCAAATACCCGGCTTAGAAGATGTCGATTTACATAAAGAGTCTAAATTAGAAGAAGAAGCTACAAAAATTCATCAGAGTACTGCCCCAGCGGATTTAGAAGTTCAATTGATAACGGGTCAATTTAAAGATCCTGAGCTAGTTGCAATTCTAAAATCCAAATTAAAGTTAAATTTTGAACCATTAAATTACTCAAAATTTTATAAGTATACCTCGGAAGTTCTGCGTAATGTGTTTAACGTTCAATTTAGTGATGTGAGTGCAGACAAACATGATAAACAATTCACTCTTGAAGCTGAGAGACATGTCCGATCACTTCGGCGAAAAGCACATTCAGGATCTCCAGCGTTCATTTCGAGAAGATTATCTCGGTCAGGGTTGATGACTTTTGATGCTAAGGACTCTGACTTGCCAAGTCCATCAGTAAGTCACGAATCAAGTCCTAGTCAAGGCTTACTTTTCAGTTCTTCACCTACAGCATCATTGACTGATGTGCAGAATAAAGTCACTAATGATCAACAAAGATCGTTTGTTAGCTAAAAATTCACGATAGCGCACATAACTGATGCCGCCACCGCGGCATCAGTTTCATTTTATATTTCAAATATTATTTCAAAGCAATCGCCAACAAAATAGTCATGACAACAATAATCGTGTTGTACATCATCGGCCCGCTATTGCAAGGCGCATTGTTTTTGTTAACGATACGATCTCGAATATGTTGAAACGCACAAACGGAAAATAAAATTGCGATCATTAAACCAACGGGTACAATCCAGTCACGATACCAGAAACATAAAATCGAGACGATACCAATCGCTAAATTCGCGCCACCCATTTCTGTTTGAAAACCGCAAGGTTGCCAACCGATCTTTTCTGCCGTTTGTTTAGGAAAAATCAAATGACCAACAGCTGCCCATAAACCCTGAATGCCGCCATTCAGTAAAATCACGTAAAAAAGCAGCGTTTCCCAAAAAGGGTAAGAATCAGAATAAAAATAATAGCCGGTAAAAATCCAGGCGATAAGATATAAAATCCAGGGGAATAATGATGCAAACATAGGCTTCTCCTTAAGCACAATATCCCGATCATTATATCAAATAGTTGATATTAAGGGAGAAGGTAGTAGACTATTCAGATGGCTTTTATTCATAAATCCAAAGATTTCAGATTGCTGACGCTTGATGTATTTCGCGGGCTTACGATTGCTTTGATGATTCTGGTGAATAGTCCTGGGAATCAGACAGCTTATCCTTTGCTGAATCATGCTGTCTGGAATGGATGCACTTTTGCTGATTTGGTATTTCCTTTTTTTCTTTTTATTGTTGGCGTATCACTGGTTTTTTCACTGACGAAATCGGTTGAGCAAAAAATTCCAACAAACATTTTAATGCGTCGAATTATTAAACGGACTCTGATTATTTTTTTAATCGGATTATTTTTGAATGCCTTTCCGTATCATTTTAATTTTGGGACGGTGCGTTATTTTGGTGTGTTGCAGCGAATTGCGGTTTGTTATTTTTTAGGTGCGGTTTTATTCTTAACAACACGAATTCGAACACAAGCAATGATTGCCGCATTGTTGTTACTGGGTTACTGGATTTTCATGTCCTATGTTCCGGTTCCGGGTTATGGGATCAATTTAACGGAAGAAGGCAATTGGGCAGGTTATCTTGATCGATTGGTTTTTTCAGCGCCTCATTTATATGAAAAAATTTTTGATCCCGAAGGATTTTTAAGTACGCTGCCTGCGTTAGCGACTACTTTATTAGGAAATTTGACTGGAGCGTGGTTGCTGACTAAAAATAATTTCCAGAAAAAATTTACAGGGATGCTAACAGCGGGTTTCCTTGCTGCAATAGCAGGGTGGATTTGGGGATTGAACTTTCCGATCAATAAAAATCTGTGGACCAGTTCATATGTTTTATGGACCGGCGGGTTAGCGCTGATATTACTCGCAGTAATTTATTGGCTGATAGAAATAAAAAAATGGAAAAACTGGTCTAAACCTCTTGAAATTTTTGGATTAAATGCCATCGCGGCGTATTTTTTGCATATTTTTTTCTTGAAAATTCAGGCGATGATTCATATAACCAGGATGGATGGTACCCCTGGCAACTTGCGGATTTACATTAGCGAGCATCTTTTTGGGTGGACAACTCTTCAAAATGCTTCCTTGTTATATGCGGTGAGTTATGTTATTTTTTGGCTAATCTTTTTAAGTATTCTTTATCGAAATAAACTTTTTATAAAAATATAAAATCTATGCAAATACCCATTTATCATGTTGACGCCTTTGCCGATAAAATTTTTTCAGGGAATCCTGCGACAGTTTGCATTTTGCCGGAATGGTTAGATGAAAAATTATTGCAAACCATCGCGATTGAAAATCAATTGCCTGCGACGGCGTTTTTATTAAAGAAAGGTGATTCGTTTGAAACGCGTTGGTTTTCGCCAGAATATGAAATTGATTTATGTGGGCATGGAAGTCTTGCATCTGGGTTTGTTATTTTTACTGTTTTGAAATATCCTGGTTCTGAAGTGGATTTACAATATCGTAATGGATTACTCAAAGTTAAAAAATCAAATGATTTATTTACCTTGGATTTCCCTGCAAAACCATTAGAAAAGTTTTCTCAGCCTGAACTATTAATCGAAGGTTTAGGCGCAACACCCATTGAAATGTATCAATATAAAAACGAACGCTGTCTTGCCATTTTCGATTCGGAAAAATCAGTGACAGACTTAAAACCTAACATGACAGTTTTAAAGAATCTTGAACATCGCGGTGTTATCGTTTCGGCCAGAGGAAAAAACTACGATTTTGTTTCACGAACATTTTATCCTAAAAAAGCGGCATGCGAGGACGCTGTCACTGGCTCTTCTCATTGTCTTTTGATTCCCTATTGGGCAAACAAATTAAATAAATCCCAATTAACGGGGTTTCAAGCATCACCTCGCGGTGGGGAAATTATTTGTGAAAATTTAAAAGACCGCTATTTATGCAAGGGATCATTTCAATATGAAAAAATCCATTAAACCAGAAGACATTCTTTCGGACGATGAATCAATCAAAATTATTGATGGCGTTCCTGTTAGAAAAGGCACGATCGCCGCTGTCATGGCGAATGCAAAAATTCTATCAGATAGTTCAATCAGTCCATCAGAAAAATCAGAAGCGTTAAAAACAATAAAAGAATACGCCCCTGCTTTAGTTGTGCTCGGCGTTTATGAACACATGAAGTGGAACAATCCTGAAATCCAAAAAATAGTTGAAGAAGCAGCCCGAAAATTGGGTAAATTCCACTCTTGAAAAGGCATCATTGTGCTTTTCGCCAATAAATCAAAGTCTGAATCAAGACCAAAAACCACAGTCCCCATCCCGTCCAACTGCATTCATTTGCCCAATCAAGACCACGAAATTGAATGGTTATTTTGTTTATTACGCCAGGTTCTGGAATAATTGCAGCGATTAATCGACCCTGATAAATGACGCTGTTGTACGCAATTTCTTTACCATTTAAAGTAATTTTTAACAGGTTGGGATAAAATAATTCGGGTAGTTCAACTAATTTAACGGTAGGTGGCACCATCAATTGACAACTCTTTACTGTTTTTTGCTGTGTGCAATTGGGTAGAATCTGGCGAAGATTAACCACTTCATTTTCTTGTAAAAAGCCACTCATTACAAATTCTTCTGTTGGAATTTTTACTTGATTTTCTGCTAACGAGCCATTGTTAGAAAAAAATTCTACAGTGGTAATTTCTGAAATATGGTTAAGATTTAATGGAATTTCCCAGCTAAATTTGCCACGATTGATATTTTTAATCGCCAGTGGCACTCGATTTTGAGTAAAAGTCAATTGCACATTATTGCTTGCTTCACCTCTAATTAAAATCTTAGGATCCGCGGCTAACTTAATCAATTTCCGTGGAATAAAATAAGAGGAGTTGGTTCGCAAAAGATGGTTTTCGTCCATTTGCAGGCTATCAATCTTCGATACAAAATGGGGAAACTTGTTGTAATTAATTAACAGTGCGTTACCGTTATAAATAAAATTCGGTTGCTTAATAAAATTTTCGAGCGATATATAAAAGTTTTTTGTAGACGGAAACCAGGAATTAACCGAAATAATAATCAGCAGCGTGCCTAACAAAATGTGTCTTGCGTCTAATTTTCCTTTGAATAACCAGTAAACCGACCAAGCAAAAAATAAAGAACCCATCCAAATCACTTGGCCCATGAGCCGCCAGCAATATTGTGCAATCAGTAAAGGTTGCGGCAACCATCGCCAAAAATTAATAGGTGACCACACTAATAAAAAGGCTATGACAAAAACAATTAATAAAGCCGGCATCCAATAATCGGCGCGCTTACGTCCAGAAGATAGGTTATTACATAAAGCGTAAATATACACGGCCAGTGCCGCGACAATTGGAAATCCAATCGATGGATGAATGGTCATGAGTGCACTGCTTTTATAACCACTCGTTAAAGTCGCTGCTCCAAACAATAAATTTGAAAGCGAAGGGTGATATAAAATAAGATGATTAGGATCCACATAAGTTTGACTTAGTAAAAAAAATTTTTGTAAAAAAATGGCGGGTGCAAGAAACCAAAATGCCATGAGGCAGCCAAAACCATAAGCAATCCCAACAGAAATCCAGTTTTTAAAACGCATTTTATTTTTCGAAGAAATGAGCGCCAGCAAAATAAAAAATAGCAAAGAAGAATATACCGCTGTCTGCAGATGAATAGTAATAAATAAATAAACCAGCAGACTTAAAATCAATAAATTTTTATGGCTGTGTGGATGATAGTATCGTTGCACGGTGTAATACAAAACAGCGGGCAAGATACCAAGCGCCATAATTTCAGGCAAATTGCCTAAACGATCAATGAGAATAACATAATAGGGTGCATAAAGATAAACAACACCCGCTAATATTGCCGCTGGCTGAGATCGGATAAACCAATACGCCAATCGATACATCGAAAGACTACCCATCATCAAGCTAAACCATATGGCAATCGTGAATGCTTCCAATGGATTTTTTGGAGTGATCAATCCATAAATTAAACCAACAAAAGTATAGAGAGTGGGCGAATAAAATTGATAATGAGGATAACCCAAACCCTCATATTCCAGCGGCATCGTCCGTAAAGGAAACTGTCCTTGCATTAACGCGGTTTTTGCCTGAATAATGGCGGCCAGATGACCGATATAATCACCTAAATTGGGAATTGCGATGCTAGATGATACCGGTGATAAAATTGCAAGGGAGAGCAAGGCATAAAACGCGACGATCCAAACGGTTTTTGTAGTAGTTGCATACTGAGTTGCGTGTCCTTGCATAAATATCCTTAATTCTGCCTTTTAAAGCTGGATTCTATGAGTAAATAATGAAGTTCGCAATGTCTGTTCCTATCTACGTAAACAATGAATTTCACAAAGTGCAGGCTTCAGCTGTGATAAAATAATCTTATTCAGTTTAATTAAGGAAGATTTATTCTGAAAAAAATTTTTCGCATTTTTGTAAAAATTGTCTTCTTTTTTATCCTATTTCTAATTCTGGTGATAGGGGCTGCAGTCGCTTTATTGCCAATGATCAGGCATTTTGAGGCGCAAATAACTCAAAAAATCAGTGTTTCCCTGGAACGCCCGGTAATAATTGGTCAAATAAATGGATATTGGTCAGGAATACATCCATGGGTAGAGTTGGATGATTTTACTATCTTAGACAATAATCAAACCTCCAAATTAGTCCAAATACAAAAAATAAAATTGGGCATCAATATTCTTTCCAGTTTAGTCCATCGTCAGATAATGGTGAATGATGTCATCATAGACGGTAGTCAACTGGTGATCCGAGAATTACCGGATAATAAAATCAGTGTCAATGACATTGTTCTTCCCAATCAATCATCGGATAACTCATCCAATAATTTAGCTTATTTAAAAAATATTAATTATTACTTAAGTAACGTCGATTTAACTTGGGAAAGAGCAGATAAAACTTCAGTATCATTGCATAATGTTCATGCTTCCTATGCTTATCCTACAACACAAATTAGTAGTGAAAATTTAATAATTCATTTGCCGGCACTATCAGAACCGCTCGTGTTTGAAAAGTTAAATGGTAAATTATTTCTGGATTATCCCAATTTTAAAACATCCGATGTGACATTGCAGTGGTTTGGCAAACCGATGTTAATTAACATTGATTCCAAACGTTCCAATGATCAAAATCGCAGTATTAATGTAGACATTAGCGGAACGTTGCCCGTCACGGAATTAGCTAAAAACCAAAATTTAACTTTAGTAAACAAAATAGCTCGGGGAAGCGCCGATTTTAAAGCAAATTGGCAACTGTTAAAACAAGACCAGAAAATACAAAATATTTTTACTTTTGATTCCGATTTGCAAGGAATCGAATTCATTTTACCGGGATCGTTTAAGAAATTGAGTACAGAAATATATCCCAGCCATCTAGTTATCACTACTTCCGATAATCAAATGACAATTATTGCAAATTACGAAAAAAAACTGAGTGTAGCATTGCTATTAGAACAAAATTCTCAGCATAGTTGGACTATACCTTCAGGTGATATTTTGTTTGGGGGATCGAACGCTTCTTTACAAAATCAAAAAAATATTGTTGTGCGGGGAACGATTCCACATTTGGATCTGGCAGAGCTTGTGCAATATTTTTATTTAAATGAATCCAATCATAATGCATCGACGAACCTAATTAAAATTAATAATATCGATATTAATTTCGACAATTTATTTATCGCCGGCTTCCCCTTGCATGCAACTCGAATTGAAGCCAATACACTTAATCATGGCTGGTCAGTTCGGCTGATGAGTCGAGACATCAGTGGCAAACTAATTATTCCTGAAAATTTCGCATCGACTCCACTGAAAATTGATTTTGATCATTTCTATTTATCATCCGCTACGCTGACATCGATGGAAAAATCCAGTTCCGATAATGGAATTCAACCTTCCCAAATTCCTTCGCTTAATATTACTTTTAAAAACTTTTATTATGATAAAAATAATTTAGGAAAAATTCAAATCGTCACCACTCGAAAAGGTGATTCATTTATAATTGATAAATTTACTGTTAACGATTGGAATGTTAGCCTTTCCATGACAGGCCATTGGGATGGAAGAGGTACTCAAAGTACTACACTTTGTGGTCATGTTAAAACTTGTGACTTCGGTGAATTTTTAAGAGAGTGGGAATTATCTGAAAGCTTAAAAGGATCAAAAGGTAAGGTAGATTTTACCCTTCGTTGGCAAGGGCCTCTTTACAAAATCAATCTAGGTAAACTGAATGGCAATCTGCTATTTAAATTAGAAAATGGTGTTATCTTAGATGTAGTGAGTAAGAAAGTTGAAATGCTTGGAAGATTTTTAAATGCCATCAGTATTGATTCACTGCAACAATTGTTTTCTAAACCGTTTGGTTCAATTGCGCCAAACCGTGGTGGATTTGATTTTGATGTAGAAGAGGGCGGTGTCAATATCATCAATGGAAATGTATATACCGAAAATTTTTATTTGCATGGCAAACTGGCTCAAGTCAAAGCACAAGGTCGAATTGGCTTAGTAAAACGAGATTATGATTTATATGTCGTGATTACACCCTTTTTAACTGCCTATTTGCCAGCCTATTTAGCATTAGGCCCCGGTATTATTATGCAAAAAGTGATTTTGGTTTCAGATAAATTAACCGGTGGGCTGTTGAATGGATTATTCAGAATAAATTACCATGTGACAGGAACATGGAGTGATCCCCATTACGAAAAAGTATCAAATGTGCCTGAGCGTCATTCTCAAATGCAATATTCCTGGTAGAATAAACATAAAATCGAATAACATGCATCGTAGGTATATTAAATGACAAATCAAAATGATAATACTGAAAAATTATTTTCATACGGGACATTACGCTATGAATCCGTGCAATTAGCTACTTTTGGCCGGTTGTTAAAAGGGACCCCTGATATTTTGAGTGGTTTTAATTTATCAATGTTAGAAATTAAAGACAGCGACGTAATTAAAAAAAGTGGCGAAGCCGCGCATCCTATTCTTAAATATACTGGGAATCAACAGGATCAAGTAACCGGTTTTGTTTTTGAAATCACTTCTGATGAATTAAAACAAGCTGATTTATATGAAGTGGATGATTACAAACGCATTAGTGTACAGCTAAATTCTGGGATTGATGCGTGGGTTTATGTCGCTGCAAGCTCCTAGAATTACAAAATCTTAAAAAATTACTGAATACTGCATTGTTGTCGTTCACGAGCGGGAACGGTCAATCCTCGCGCCTTCATGGCGTTTTGAATAAGCGCTTCACACTCGCTATCTTCTTTTGATAAGTCGAGCGGCATTCTGCCTTGGTCATCTTTAATCCTCAGATCAGCATTTGCAGCTAACAAAAGTTTTACACAATTGGTTCGATTATTTTGAGCAGCCGCATGTAACGCTGTTTCACCAGAAGACATTGTTTGATAATTAACATTAGCCTTTGCATCTAGCAATAATGCAACGCAGTTATCTTTGCCATGAACCGCGGCCAGAATGAGTGGTGTATTGCCCATTCCTTCGCACATAGCAAAAAGCTCGCCTGTGCCACAACCACCCCAGCCAACGGGATCGACTTTGGCCTTATTGTTGAGCAATAATTTCATCATTTTTGCGTTGCCCATGTAGGCACATTCATGCATAAAAGTAGGATTGTAGCCAATCCCAGGATATTCTTTTTCTTCAATTTCCTGATTCACGTCCACATATTTGATAATACGAGCAGCATACATTTCGTAGCCATTTTTAAATGCTTCAATAAAAAGCGCTCTCTGTTCTTGTTTAGAAGTTGCAGGATTTTGTATGGCATTTCGAATTTTTAACCATAGGAGATAAGCCCTGGCATAAAATTGTTTATAGTTTTCCTGGTCTTTCCGTTTAGGCTCTTCCGTGATATCTTTTAAGACTAAGTTCATCCAATAAGAATTGTCGTAGTGTTGTGTTACAAAACAGACTTCTTCTAAAGCAGCCAACTCTTTCGCTTCCAAAAAACCACTAACAGTTTTTTGAATAACGGGTAGGAATTTTTTTTGAGCTTTTTTTATTTGAACTGGAACAACCAAGGACTTCATTTCAAATCCATTTGATTTATGTTCAGTTTTTTCAGGTTTTTTTCGAATATTCATAATGATTGGGTCTTTTTGAGTTACTAAGATTATTCATCTAATTCTATATAAGTTTCATTTTTATTCAATCCGTAAAAAATACGCATTAATTGACAAAATTAATAATTGATGCTATTTTATTATAATATGACATTTTTTAGGAACGTGACATATGATTGAATATAGGACAAAGATTAGTGAAAATGGCAGAATTATCGTTCCTGCTGTTTTACGCAAACAACTTCATTTGCGTCCCGGGGAAGAATTAGTGATCCAAGTCGAGAATGATGAGCTACGCATTTATAGCGTGCAGCATGCCCTAAAAAAAGCTCAAAATCTCGTCAGAAAATACGCAAAAAATAAAAATCTGGTACAACAATTAAAATCGATGCGTAATGAGGATTTAGATAATGAATAAAAAAATCGTTTTGGATGCATCCGCCTTACTTGCCTTATTAAATCAGGAAAAAGGCTTTGAAAGGGTGGAATCGGTATTATCAAATGCTTTGATGTCCAGTGTAAATTATTCAGAAACGCTTGCGGTATTGAATCAAATCGGGATGCCTGAAGAAGAAGCCAGAGAATTAACTCATGCGATAATTCACGATATTATTCCTTTTGATACCCAACAAGCGCATAAGGCAGCAATATTAAGAAAAAAGACCCAACCTTATGGTCTATCATTAGGTGATCGCGCATGCCTCGCGCTTGCAGAACAATTAAAAGCAGATGTATTAACAGCGGATAAAGTATGGGCTAAATTAGCTTTAGATACTATTAACATAGAAATAATTCGTTGACTCACTTCCAGTATTGAAGATTACTGGAATCAGAGAATACTCCTCAAAGGTACATTCAAATCTGAAATGCAACTGATGAGTTTTTTATAGTACGCTTTTTTTCTTCAAATGCAATCTCAAATGCCTCATGGGGTGTTAAATAACCCAAATCCTTTCTAGGACGATTATTTAGTTCTTCCATGATCAATTTTAACTGTAATTCTTCAATTTCACTAAAATCGGTACCTTTAGGAAAATATTGTCGTAGTAATTTATTAGTATTTTCATTTAAACCACGCTCCCAAGATGAATATGGATGCGCAAAATAAAAATCTGCATTTAATTCTTGTTTAATTTTAAGATGGTGTGCAAACTCAATGCCATTATCACCAGTGATCGTTAAAACCAAATTAGAAATTGGTTTCAAGCTATCAATTATCGCTTTACCGACAATGCTTGGCTTTTTACTTTCGACCTTCGTGAAAACACATTTCTTCGTAACGCGCTCAACTATTGTAACAATAGCATTTCGTCTATTTTTGCCGATCACAGTATCAATTTCCCAATCACCCACACGTTCTTTGGCATCGACAATCTTTGGACGATCATCGATAAATATACGATCTTTAATTGGGCCTCTGTTTCGCGGATGTCCATATCGTTTTTTATATTTTCGGTTTTGATGTCTTAAATGAAGATATAATTTTCCACCATCTTCTTTATCTTTTAGGATAAATTGATAAATCCTCTCATGGCTAATTGAGAACAATTTGTGTTTTTTTGCATATCCACTGATCTGCTCAGGACTCCATTTTTTTTGAATTTTTTCTTTAACTAATTCTTTGATTTTTTCGTCAAATTTATAATATGTTCTAGTTGTTTTTCGCCTGTGATCGCAAAACATTCCGCTTGCCCAGGAAAATAACCATTCCAGCGGGTATTTCTTTTAAACTCGCGACTAATTGTGGATTTGTGAACTCCAATGGATTTAGCCATTTCGACCTGATTGAATCCTGCTTTCCAGAGATCATAAATATGGTATCTTTGTTCCTTGGTTAGCTGCTTATGTCCCACGACAAACTCCTATTGTCCAGATAGGTTTGCCGTATCATAACAGCTAACCTATTGTTTATAAGAGTTGCGATTCAAAATTGAATGTAAGAAAGGTACATTCAAATCTTGGATGTCAATTTGTGGGGCTTAAGATTTTGCCTGCTAGTCAATGATCAAACCATACAGCTACCCTTGCAATAATGGAAATTTTTATATAATTATTATAAGGAGACCAGGAACCTGAGTATGACAAACAACTTAAACTCCCTCAATTTAAATATAGCCGAATATTGTCTTGATCAAAAAAACCAAGAATGCCCAAATAAAAATGCTTTAATCATTGTGGACAGTCTCGACTCAGCACGTGTTTTCACTTATCGTGCCTTATATGAATCTGTCTGTTGTTTAGCTGCGGGATTTAAAAAATTACAATTACCTCGCTTCTCGGTCGTTTGTATTCAGGCCGTAGATAGTTATGATCTCATCCTATCATTTCTTGGTGCACTTGCAGCTGATTTAGTGCCAATCACGTTATTACTTTCCCTCAGTGAAGAAGGTGTTAACTACATACTCAAACATTCACAGGCTCGACTCTTTTTGCAGTTAAACTCAACAAAACATGATTTTCAAATTCCGAAAAACTGTCGCAGTATGTTAATCTCTGATTTTAATTTATTAAAAGAATCAACATTCGAGCCCTTGCATACCAGCAGTTTATGGAATGATCCCGCTTTTATTTTCTATACCTCTGGCAGCACCGGCACCCCAAAAGGAGTCTTGCATGCTCATCGATCACTAATCGGTCGGAAACCCAGTTTAGAATATTGGCTTGATCTCAATGCCAACGATATTGTGATGCAAACAGATAATCTATGTTGGACTTATTCCATGTTTACAGGTCTATTAGACCCACTCATGGTAGGGGCAACCGCACTTATCTACAATCCCTCCAATACATCAGCGTTAGCAGAAGACGCGACAAGTGGAGCCTTGTGGCTTCAATTAATTCAGAAATATAAAATTACGGTGCTTGCTTCTACACCCGATATTTACAGTACTATTTTAAATGATGCAGATAGTAAGAATATTCAAATACCGACTCTGCGCTTGGCCGGTTCAGCAGGCTCATTGCTGGCGAATGAAGTACAGCAAAACTGGAAAAAACGTTTTGGCACGATTATTTACATTGCTTTAGGCATGACGGAACTATCTACATTTATTAGCACCGGGAATCGGATTCCGCCTCGTCAGCACAGCATAGGAAAAATTCAACCTGGACGAAAAGTCACCCTGCTGCCGCTTAATGGTGGATTTGAATCTGTTCCGGATAACGAAGAAGGCATTCTTGCCATTCACAAAGATGAATTAGGATTCATGCTAGGTTATTTGGGCGAAAGTATAGGTCGGAATCCAAATTATCGAGGTGATTGGTTTTTAACTCAAGATATCTTAAGCCGAGATCAAGATGGGTATCTCACTTATTTTGGTCGTGTCGATTCGATTGTAAAAGTCAATGGCGGATTTCGAGTTTCCCCTATCCAAGTCGAAGATGTCATTAAATCATGCAAACACGTGAAAGACGCAGCATGTGGAACAATTTTTAATGAAAAAAATAAAACTGATGTCTTAGTGGCATATGTAGTTAGTGATCAACCTAATCAACAAACAGCGAAATTAATACGACAACATCTTGTGGCCCATTTGAGCGATTACAAAATACCCCAAATATTATTTTTTGTTGAGGCACTCCCCTTTAATGCTCGTGGAAAAATCATAAGAAGTAAGCTAGCTGAACTAAAACCACTTATGCAAGATGGTCAATAAAAATAGCAAGCTACTAATGGTTAGACCATACAAATCGAGCGGACTCATTGAAGTCATTATCAAATAAAATATAGCCATTTGAATTCAGATCTTCATTCGCGGGATCTGTGTACATAAATATAAATTTCGTTTGTCCATCATGATCCAAATCAGCCCTTTCGATAAGGTTCATGCCGGCGCCAAGAAATTTGACATCCGAATTTTTGGAAATATAAAACCAATTTGGAATAGTAGACAAATAAGTATTTTTTGATTTCGAATTATTTTTAATTAATACATTTAGTATTAATCCATGATTTTGGGATCGATAAGACTCGAGTACTTTAATATTTTTTTCGGAAGTATTTTTTATGGATTTCAGCACGAGTGCTGTTTCATCTGGCGTTACTTTTGAAAGCTTCCAATCTTCGGGGTCATTAAAATTTTTCTCTGAATTTTCAGAAGCTGAAATCAGAACTAAAGGCTTATGATCCATTTTTATCAATGGAAATTGTAGATTTTTTGTGGGCGGTAATAAAAATTGACTTGGTAATTTACCAACAATTTCTTGTACTCCAATATCTCGATACAATTTTGGGGTGTATTGCTGACTTTTAAGTGTGCCTAAATAGTTTTGATTATTAATGACATTCCAAGTCACCTGTTTAGGATAATATTTTGTCGAATTGGTCAATTCATCAAAATTATCAAAGTTGGTTTTCATTGCTTGCCAAGTATTATTATCCTTGACAAAAACAATACGAACTCGCGGATTGATCGAGTCATGGCCAACTTCACTTGACCATTGTTTGTTATTAAAATTTTCTAAAATACCGATAAATAGAGGGGTACTGGCAAGAACATTGATTGGAACAAAAATAATAAGAAAATTAGCTATTATTGATAAATAAATGAATTTGAGTAAATTTTTTTTTCGTAGCATATGAGATGCGCCTTATAAAGCCATTATAGTTAATTATTGGTATTAAATATAACATATACTATATAAATAACTCCAGGCCAAGCTAACTATTTATGGAGACGAACCCTCATGAAAAAAACCCTTTCTCTCTCAAAGGTCTATCAATTTCTGGAACCAGGCCCGGTTGTGATGGTCTCAACATCTTATAAAAACAAGAATGATATAATGACCATGTCATGGCATACCATGATGGATTTTGAACCGCCGATTGTGGGTTGTGTGATTAGTAATCGTAATTATTCTTTCGAAAATTTAATGAAAACAAATGAATGCGTGATAAATATTCCTACTGCTGCACTTGCGAAAAAAGTTGTTGGCTGCGGCAACACTTCAGGTCGCAAAATCAATAAATTTAATCAATTTCATCTCACTCCGAAATTGGCATCAAAAGTGAAAGCCCCCTTGATTGATGAATGTTATGTCAATCTTGAATGCAAAGTCATCGATAAAAAACTTGGGAAGAAATACAATTTTTTTATTTTGCAAGTATTGAAAGCATGGATTAATCCTGCAGAAAAAAATCAAAAAACACTCCATCATCATGGTAAGGGCGTCTTTTCGATTTCTGGTAAAAAAATTAAATTGCCGTCAAAAATGAAATAAAATCTGGATATGTTTTAAAATTTTCGGGTAATATTGCACTATACGACGAAAATTATTTGAGAAATAAGGGAATACTAGAATGTCTCAAAAATTAGTATCTAAGCTTCCTCTTAAACTACGATGGCAGCTAATGATTATCGGAATCTCATTACTTGCCATCATCTTGTCAATTATATTTCAATTTACTAAAATTTTTTCTCCTGATTTTCCGCTATTGATTGCGATTATTTTAGGTGGAATTCCTTCAATTTTTTACATCATCCTAAAATTATTAAAAAGTGACTTAGGCGCAGATTCATTAGCGGCGATAGCCATCATAACTGCAGTGATATTGCACCAATATCTCGCTGCCGTAATTGTTATTTTAATGTTGGCAAGCGGACAGGCACTGGAATCTTATGCCATGCGAAAAGCGTCTTCTGTTCTTTTAGCGTTGGCAGAACGCATGCCCACCATTGTTCATCGAAAAATTTCAACCGGTATCGAAGACATTCCTTTAAATGATATTCAAATTGGTGATTTGATTGCTGTTTATCCTCACGAGACTTGTCCCACCGATGGAATCGTTGTTGAAGGTAAAGGTTCAATGGATGAATCGTATTTAACAGGCGAACCGTATCAAATTTCAAAGGTGCCTGGCACAACCGTTTTATCAGGGGCAATTAATGGAGAAACAGTAATTATTTTACGAGCGGAACACGTACCAGCCGACTCTCGGTATGCATCCATTGTTAAGGTCCTTGAAGAAGCTGAACAAAAACGACCGACTATTAGAAGACTTGGCGATCAAATCGGCGCTGTTTTTGCACCTATTGCTCTCTTATTTGCATTGGCAACTTGGTATTTTACTGGAGATGCCATCCGTTTTTTAGCGGTATTAGTGATTGCGACACCCTGCCCTTTATTAATTGCCATTCCAATTACGGTGATTAGTGCGATTTCAATGGCGGCAAAACAGGCTATCATTATCAAAGATCCCACCGTTTTAGAGCGATTACCAACTTGTAGAACTGCCATTTTTGATAAAACAGGTACACTCACTTATGGTAAACCTGTTTTGACAGAGATTATTACATCAGAAAAAGTTGATCCCAATATTATTTTGCAAAATACCGCAAGTCTGGAACGTTATTCTAAACATCCACTAGCCAGTGCAATCCTACAAGCCGCTAAAAAAAATAAATTAATGCTACTGGATGCCACTAGTATTTCTGAAGAAGCAGGAAAAGGTTTAACAGGTATCATCGGTAATAATACAATTCATATTACCCATCGCAAAAAATTACTTGAACTTAATCCGGAACTGTCAACACAATTACCACCCACTGCAACAGGATTAGAATGTGTCATTTTAATTAATGGAGAATATGCAGCAACGATGCGTTTTCATGATATTCCGAGACCCGAAAGTAAATTATTTATTAGCCATCTTAAACCTTCACATCTTTTTAATAAAATAATGCTTGTTTCAGGTGATCGAGAATCCGAAGTAAAATATCTAGGTGGTCTGCTTGATTTAACAGAACTGCATTACTCACAAAGTCCACAACAAAAGCTTGAAATTGTGCGATCAGAAATTAAAAAAGCCCCTACTCTATTTATGGGTGATGGCATTAATGATGCGCCAGCATTAACTGCAGCGACAGTCGGCATTGCTTTTGGACAATTTAGCAATGTGACCGCGGAGGCCGCAGGTGCCGTAATAATGGAAAATTCACTTAATAAGGTTGAAGTCTTGATTCACCTTGCTCTCGCAACTCGCAAAATCGTTTTACAAAGTGCTATTGGCGGCATGATGTTGAGCATCATCGGAATGGGTTTTGCAGCAGCAGGATTTATCTCCCCCGTCATAGGTGCGATTTTGCAAGAAGTAATCGACATTCTTGCTATTCTAAATGCACTTCGTCTTATCTGGGGAAGTCAAATTGAAACCGATTTAAATCCTGAAATTAACTAACCGGAAACGAATGGTTAGGTGCATTTCTAAAATCCGGAAAGGATGCATGCATATGGGCAATTTTCCAAATCCCTTGTTCTTTTTCGATTGAAATGGTGGCTCGCAAATGTTCGAAAAAATGCTCTCGGCCATCAATCATAAGCTTTGCATTGCAAACCGCGGCGGCCCAGGATGCTTCTCTGGGTGTGGTGACAAATTTAACGATTTCTAACTCCCCTTTTTCAGATTGGCTCCAGTCACGTTTCAATTGTGCTTCAATCTGATTTAACCCGACCCGATATTCGTCGATGGCAGTTCCCCACAGATTACAATTTTCAGTAAAAATCGCCAGTAAGCCATTTAAATCGCGTTTTTTGTATAAACTACAGAATTCTTTAAAAATAATTTTAGGAATGTTGGTTTCTGGCATTTTCATTTAATTCTCCTGATTAATGAAGAGAATTATAATTTTTCAATAAAGAATTTTTGTCAGGGAAAATTACGGACTAATTAATAAGGCTTTTTCAAGTTCCCTCAAAGTGTCAAACCCAGTGCGGTGTTTAATTCTTTGCACATAAGTTTCAACCGTTCTTGATGATAAATCCAATGTTCTGGCAGCTTCTTTATAGGAATAGCCTTGTGATAATAATCGCGCTGATGCAAGTTCTTGGGGTGTGATATAGCTTTCTCCGTATTTGCCATGGATGACAATTTTTCCGTTATTTAAACACATCGTCTGATAATTCTGATCACGAAATTTTTCAGGTAATGCAATGGGATTTTTAGTAACCAATTGGATAAGATCTTTGTTATCACGATCAAATTCATGAATAAATTCTTCGATTGCTTTTAGTTTATTTAGATAAAACGTGCCGGGATTTTCTTGCTCCTTTGGTAGCGCAACGGCAATCATGTCATAATAATTTTTAGTCCGGCGAACATAGGTCAAGCCGTTGTGAATCTTAAATTTTTCACGGACAATTTTCACAGGCGTTTCGGGTAGTTTTTCATCCCATAAAAACCAATAAGATGGCGCATCTTCAAACGAGGAATAAACAGCGGGTCGATCACCGACTTCCTGAAAATATTCAAAAGCAGAAGTATTATTCGTTAATAAACTGACTGAACCATCTGCAAAACAACGAAGATACTGAAAATAGTGAAATCCAAATGAATTTAAAAAATGTTGACTGATTTCCTGGATTTTACTTTTTAATTCAAAAACAGGGTGTTTTTGTGAAATAATTAAAGTCATAGGAGTCTTGTTATATGGATGGCTATATCAGATAATAATATCAACCTACTCTATCGATTTCAATCGTGAGCACTAAATGGATCCATTTAAAAAATTAACAGACCTTGAAAAAGAAGCCGCTGATTTTGGTTTTAAGTGGGAAACTACCCAACAAATCATGGCCCAAATTAAAAGTGAAATCGCTGAAATCGAAGTTCATCTCAACGATCAGGACCAATTAAAATTACAAGATGAAATTGGTGATTTGTTACATGCTGTTTGTTCGCTATGTGTTTTTTGTGAAATTGATCCTGAAAAAACGCTTATTCACAGTATTAAAAAATTTGAGAAACGTTTTCGTGCTGTCCAGCAATTGGCAAGACAAGAAGGATTAACAACCTTACAAGGTCAATCATTTCAAAAATTGATGGCCTTGTGGGATCAAGCGAAAAAAATTTTATAATTGCTTGAACAAAACGATCATCCAAGCAATTATTAAAAAAAATAATTAATCTTGTGCGTCCGATTTTTTCTTATAGGTTGAATTCGCTGGGATATCTGTTGCCGAATAAACACTGAGAATTTTTAACGGCTTGTTCTTGTTCATATTTATCACATTATGTGCGACACCCTGAGGAATAAAAATCATATCGCCTGACTTGACGAGAGTTGGTTTACCATCCAAGATTGCGTTGCCGTTCCCTTCAACAACAAAAATGATTTGATCAAATTTATGCGTTTCCATGCCAATTTCATTTGCAGGGTTGGTTGCAGGCGTTATATTCATAAAAACAATTTGTGCATCTTTCCCTGTAAAAAACGCTAATTTCCAGTTTTCATTTTGTTTAACTTTATCAAATATTTGGTTGGAAACCCCTGCCTGAATTTGATTATCACTGGCAAAAGATGGTACATTAATAAAAAATAGTGTTAAAAAAAACGCTAGAACAATTCCAGTAGTTCGATTAATAAATGTCATAAGTGCTCTCCCTAATTAGCTTTTTTAGTATACATTAATATTTGATTTAATTGGGATATACTTACTTTATGAAATATTTAATTTATATAGCCATTAGCTATTCTATATTTGTGACTGTTTTATTCTTTTTTCAACGTAATTTACTTTATTTTCCATCTAACGCACATCCTAAACCCAGCGATTGGCGTGTGCCCGATATGCGAGAAGTGACTTTGAAAACGCAAGATGGATTATCCTTAACCGCATGGTATAAAACGGCTGAAAAAAACAAACCCACTATCATTTATTTTCATGGTAATGCTTTTCATCTTGGCGGACGAGGACCCACTGTCCGTCCCTATCTTGATGCGGGATTTGGCGTTTTGCTCGTCAGCTATCGAGGTTATGCTGGTAATCCAGGTAAACCCACCGAAGAAGGATTATATAACGATGCGCGTGCTGCCATTCAGTTTGTCACATCAGAAAAAGTGCCATTGGATCATATTGTGCTTTACGGCGAATCATTAGGGACCGGGATTGCGATCCAAATGGCAACCGAATATCCGGTGGCAGCCCTTGTTTTATATGCACCCTATACTTCCATCACCGATGTTGGACAATATCACTATTTTTATTTACCCGTCAGATTATTACTGCGCGATCGATTTGATTCTCTGTCTAAAATTAAAAATGTCCACGCACCCTTACTCATTATCCATAGTGAACAAGATGAACTGATTCCTGTCGCACTCTCCAAAGAATTGTTAGCAGCAGCCAATCCGCCCAAAGAAGCCATTTTCTTGAAAAATTTAAAACATAATGATTATCAAGATATGAGCAAAGAAGTCATGAAGTTTATTTCAGAAAATATTCATTCTGATGCTGGAAATAAACGATAAATTTCGGCTGTTCTTGAGGTTTTTTTAATAAATGTCAGCAGCGTCATCACAGCGAGTGACGCAAAGAAGATTAAATAAACCGGCACAACCCATGGATTAGCAAATTTATTCAAAATAACAGAAATCATGAAAGGTGCACTACCGCCCGCTAATGTGACGCCTAGGTTATAACCCAACGTTGTACCTGTGTAACGATTTTGTGTCGAAAACATTTCTGCAACTGCAGCATTCATAGGGCCACCAAAAGCACCACTGCACATGGCTAAACCCCCTAACCCAAGCATAATCCCAAGCGGTTCGCCTGTTTGAATCAGAGTAAACATCGGCATCACCAATAAAATCATGGCAAATGCTGCAAAAAGCAGCGTATTTTTTCTGCCAAATCGATCAGACAGATGACCTGATATCAGTGCGGTGATAATCGAAATGCCTGTCGCTATTGAACTATATTTTAATGCTTCATGAATAGGAATAGACAAATGCGTTTGTAAATAAGAAGAAAAATAAGTATAAATCACATAAGCGGAAACGCCATTATACCCACTCACACAAAAACAGCGCAGCAAAGCCAGTTTATCGTTTTTTAATAAAAGTTTTAAAGGATTCTGCGCCATTTTATTTTCGGAAATATTGGTTGGCATATTTCGTCGTAAAAAATATCCTGTCACACCAATTAATAAACCCCCAGCAACAAAAGGTAGACGCCAATGCCATTGTGGAAGAGTGTCTGCCGTATATCCTTTCGTTAGCAGCATCATGACAAAAGATCCGGAAAGAATCCCAAGACCGCAAGAAAAACTAGTAAAACTACATAAAAATCCGCAATTTTTAGCACTATTTTCGATAACATAAATACTGCCGCCATTATACTCGGCACTCACCGAAAACCCCTGCAACATCCGCAAAGCGATTAAGGTAACAGGTGCACCCATTCCCCAATACGAATAAGTGGGAATCAATCCGCATAACATCGTGGTGGTGGCCATCAACACAATGGAGTTGGTCAGTGCAGTCCGTCGACCATAATGATCACCAACATATCCCCAAAAAAGCGCACCTATGGGTCTGATTGCAAAACTAATTGCAAAAATGCCCCACACCATCAAAATCCCAGTTTTAGGATCATTGCTTGGAAAAAAATAATGTGCAATAAGAGGAGCACAAAATCCATAAAGTGTGAAATCAAAAAATTCTAAATAATTACCTAAGGCACTTCCCAATATAAATTTTTTGAGGGACATTTTATAAAACCTCAACTTCAAGACAAGATAAGGCGGTTCTTGCTTTGCTACGCGCGGCTTCGATAGTTTCACCTAAACTTAACATGACGCCAAGACGTCTTTCGCCTTTTATTTCGGGTTTACCAAATAAACGTAATTGCGTATCAGGAAAATTCAGCGCTTTTTCGATATGATGATAACGGATCTGTGATCCATGGCCTTCTGCAATCAATGCGCACGATGCAGCAGGTCCAAATTGACGAATGCTCGGAATAGGCAATCCCAAAATGGCTCGGACATGTAACGCAAATTCCGACAGATCTTGTGAAATCAGGGTCACTAATCCTGTATCATGCGGTCGGGGAGAGACTTCACTGAAATAGACTTCATCCTTTTTAATAAAAAATTCAACGCCAAAAACACCATAGCCACCTAATTCATCGGTAATCATTTTGGCCATCGTACGGGCTTTTTCAAGTACCTCAAAGCGCATCGGATGCGGTTGCCAGGATTCGCGATAATCCCCCTTCACTTGCAAATGCCCAATCGGATCACAAAATGCGGTGCCTGCGATATGGCGGACAGTCAATAAAGTTATTTCATAATCAAATGGAATAAATGCTTCAACAATCACACGAGCTTGTTGCGCACGCGCACCGGTTTGTGCAACGTTCCAAGCTGAATCAAGTTGATTTAAATCACGCACTACACTTTGACCTTTGCCCGATGAACTCATAATCGGTTTGATGACACAGGGTAACCCAATTTTTTTGACAGCCTGATGCAATTCATCCAGAGAATCTGCAAATTGATAGGGAGATGTTAATAATTTTAATTTTTCTGATGCTAATCGTCTTATACCTTCGCGATTCATGGTCAATGCAGTTGCATGTGCCGTTGGAACAACGTGATAGCCTTCTTTTTCTAGCTCCACTAACGTCCCTGTTGCAATTGCCTCAATTTCCGGCACGATAAAATGTGGCGCTTCTTTTTCGACGATCGCGCGCAAGGCTTTAGCGTCTAACATGGAAATAACATGACTTCGATGCGCAATTTGCATCGCAGGCGCATTTGAATAGCGATCAACTGCAATCACTTCAATTCCTAAGCGTTGCGCTTCAATCGCTATTTCTTTTCCTAATTCACCTGCGCCTAACAAAAGCATTTTAGTGGCAGCTAAAGTATTCGGAGTTCCCAGTGTAATCAATGATTTTTTTCCAATACGATAAAAATTTTATCTCTTTTCATTATTAGACAACTTTGTCCAACTGAATAACATTGCCAGCTATCATTTTCTTAAAATAATGAATCGTTTCTTTCAATCCATCTTGCAAACTAATTTTGGGTTCCCAATTTAAATGGTTTTTTGCGAGACTGATATCCGGTTTTCGTTGGCGAGGATCATCCAGCGGCAGAGGTTTAAATACTAGCTTACTTTTGGAATGGGTCATTCTTACAATGGTTTCCGCCAATTCCAGGATCGTATATTCACCAGGATTCCCGATGTTAATGGGGCCCGTAATTTCTTTCGGTGTTTCCATCATGAGAATGAGGGCATCAATCAAATCATCGACATAACAAAAACTGCGGGTTTGCTGGCCATTGCCATAGATTGTGATATCTTCACCTTGCAATGCTTGCATAATAAAATTACTGACGACACGTCCATCATTCGGATGCATGCGCGGGCCATAGGTGTTGAAGATGCGAACTACTTTTATTTCCAATGCATGTTGCCGCCAATAATCGAAAAACAACGTTTCCGCACAACGCTTACCTTCATCATAACAACTTCTGATCCCGATTGGATTCACTCGTCCTAGATAATTTTCAGGTTGGGGATGGACTTCGGGATCACCATAGACTTCTGACGTACTGGCCTGAAGAATGCGTGCCCTGACTCGTTTTGCCAATCCCAGCATATTGATAGCACCATGCACGCTGGTTTTCGTGGTTTGAACCGGATCAAATTGATAATGGATGGGGGATGCGGGACAAGCAAGATTATAAATTTGCTCCACTTCGACATATAATGGAAAAGTGATATCGTGCCGCAATAATTCGAATAACGGATTTCGTAAAAGATGTGCAATATTTTTTTTATTTCCAGTAAAAAAATTATCTGCACAAACGACTGAATTACCCGCTTTCAGCAAGCGCTCACATAAATGGGAACCTAAAAAACCTGCACCGCCCGTGACTAAAATATTGGCTGATCCGCTCAATGGACTCATCAGTTACCTTCCTTTGTCTTTCCTGTAAAAAGAATTGTGCTGCTCTCGGAAATAAAAATCAAGAATAAACACTCTCCATTGCTTATCTCGTTAGATCTCGATATGCTGGTGATTAGAAGCACACAGGGATGAAATATGTTCGCATCACTCTCTCTTGTTTCATTAATTCCCATCTTTGTTGTGGCGGCTCTTGCCATTTGGCTGGCCGGTATCAAACTATCGCAAACAGTTGACATTATTGATAGACGATTTAATTTAGGTGAAGCAATTGGTGGTATTATTTTTTTAGCCTTTGTTACCAATCTTCCTGAAATTTCCATTGTTTTGAGCGCATCCCTGCGTAACGAGGTAGGCATTGCAATCGGTAATATACTTGGCGGCATTGCGATTCAAACCGTCGTTCTTGTTATTCTGGATTTGGGATTAGGCCGAAAAGCGATATTGACTCACGAATCCTATTCATTACAACTGGTACTAGAAGGGGTTTTAGTCATTATCGTGCTCGCAATTGCCATGATGGGCACACAATTACCAAATTCTTTTATTTTTATGCGAATCGCGCCAGGAGACTTTTTAATTGTAATAGCATGGCTAACAGGGAGCTGGTTAATTAATAAAGCACGAACTCAATTACCCTGGCAAAGAAAAAAAGTGGTCAGTGATTTTGATTATCCGAAACACAGACGCAGTCTGAAAACAATGAATAAAAAAAGTACGTTTGCGATTTTGTTTTTATTTATTTTTTCATCACTAATAACGCTCTTAGCCGGTGTTGTTTCAGAACAAAGCGGGAGCGCCATCGCTACGAAAATTGGTTGGACCGGTGTTTTGTTTGGATCAACTATCTTAGCTGCGGTTACCTCGCTGCCAGAGATTTCAACTGGTCTTGCTGCGGTGAAAATTGGCGATTTTACCCTGGCGATCAGCGATATTTTTGGCGGAAATGCATTTTTGCCGGTGTTATTTTTACCGGCAACACTTTTGTCAGGCGAATCAGTCTTGTCTAATGCCCAACATAGTGATATCTATCTTTCCTGTTTAGGAATATTGCTGACCTGCATTTATCTTTATGGATTGATTTTCAGGTCCAAGCGACAAATATTTTGGGTTGGCATCGACTCAATGGTGGTATTGGTGTTATATATTCTTGGCACCATTGGATTATTTATGATCGCGCAATAAAGTTTTTATTTCAATCGAGTTTTCCACCCAGCAACATCCAGGTTTCAACAAGTGAATCAGGATTCAAAGAAATACTTTGAATGCCCTCTTGCATTAACCAGATAGCGAAATCGGGATGATCAGACGGCGCTTGGCCGCAAATACCGATGTATTTATTTTGTTGATTGCATTCATGGATAACTTTATGCAGAAATTTTTTGACAGCATCATTTCGCTCATCAAAAAGAGGAGCCACAATGGTTGAGTCACGATCCAATCCTAAAATCAATTGCGTTAAGTCGTTTGAACCGATTGAAAATCCATCGACATATTTCAGAAACGTTTTTGATAAAATCACATTCGAAGGAATTTCACACATCATATAAATTTTTAACGCATTTTTGCCTCGTTTTAAGCCATAATCAGCCATCAAACCCAGGACGTTTTTTAATTCTTGCACGGTTCGTACAAAAGGAATCATCAGGTGTGCATTGGCTAAACCCATTTGTTCACGAACAAACTTAAAGGCTTTACACTCAAATTCAAAACAACGTTGAAAACTTTCATGGTTGTAGCGCGAGGCGCCGCGAAATCCTATCATTGGATTTTCTTCTTTTATTTCAAAAAAAGTGCCGCCTAAAAGATTAGCATATTCATTTGATTTAAAATCGGAAAAACGAAAAATAACTTTTTTGGGATAAAAAGCCGCAGCAATTTTTGCAATGCCTTCGCGGAGTTTTTCGCAATAGTAATCGACAGGATTTTTATAGGCACGCGTTTTATAGCGTATTTCTTGTTGAATTTTTTTGGGTAGTTTTTTGAATTGCAATACAGCATTGGGATGAATTCCAATATCACTAATGATAAATTCCAAACGCGCCAATCCAACACCTTCATTCGGTAAAAATTGCGCTGAAAAAGCAAGATCGGGATTCCCTAAATTCATGCATAATTTTAGCGGTAATTTTGGCAATTCGGTTATTGAAAGTTTGTTAATTTGATAAGGAATTTTATCAGCATACACAAAACCTCTTTCACCTTCACTGCAAGAAACCGTAATCATTTGGTTTTGCTTGATGGCATTCGTCGCATTGCTACAACCGACTACAGCTGGAATACCCAATTCGCGCGCGACGATAGCGGCATGACAAGTGCGCGAACCGCGGTCTGTGACAATGGCCGCCGCTTTTTTCATAATGGGTTCCCAATCGGGATCCGTCATCTCGGTTACAAGTATTTCGCCTTTTTTAAGATTCTGAATGCGTTTGGGGTCTAAAATAATTCGTGCTTTACCGGTTCCAATTTTTTGGCCAATACTGAAACCCTCGGTTAACACCTTGCCTTTTTTGGATAAATGATATCGTTCAATAAATTGATTTTTTGTTTGGCTTTTGACTGTTTCTGGGCGCGCTTGCAAGATATAAAGTTTTTGGTTGATACCATCTTTGGCCCATTCGATATCCATGGGTTTTCCATAATGTTTTTCGATAATTAAGGCATATTGCGCAAGAGTTACAATATCTTTGTCGGTGATGGAAAATGCATTTTGCTTTTTTTCAGGAACCGGTATGGTTTGGATTGTCTGATGTAATTTTTTGGTTGAGGATAAAATCATTTGATTGGATTTGTTCCCCAATTTTTTTTGAATAATTGGAAATTTATTTTGTTCTAGCGATTTTTTATAAACGTAAAATTCATCCGGATTGACTCTGCCTTGTACAATCGATTCACCTAATCCGTAAGATGCATTAATCAAAATCACTTTGTCAAACCCAGATTCAGTATCCAGGGTAAACATGACTCCGCTCGCTCCTTTGTCACTTCGGACCATCGGTTGTATAGCGACCGATATCGCAAAGTGAGTATGATCAAAACCATGGTCACGACGATATGAAATAGCACGCGTGGTGAAAAGGGAAGCATATACAAGCTTAATCGCATGCAAAATATTTTTGTAGCCTTTTACATTGAGAAAAGTTTCCTGTTGTCCTGCAAAAGAAGCTTCAGGTAAATCTTCAGCCGTTGCTGATGATCGAACAGCAAAAGCGTTATTTTTGAATTTTTTTAAGGCTCGTTTTACCTCATCTTCAAAATCGGGATTAAAAATACCAGCAATAATCCAGCGTTTTATATTAGTACTTATTTTATTTAATTTTTTGATATTTCCCGATTTTAAAAGAGAAAGAGCATGAGAAATTTTTTCTTCTAATTTATTTTCAGTCAGAAAGATTTTATAAGCATAGGCGGTTGTTGCAAAACCGCCCGGGATCAAAATGCCTTGGTTAGATAATTTCTGAATCATTTCGCCGATCGACGCGTTTTTTCCTCCTACATTATTAATGTCAGATGAATTCACTTCATCCAGATTGATAATGTATTTCATTTAGGTCCCATTTTTTGAATTGGGTTTCTCTAATGATGTTGAAGTAAGCGTTTTCAGGAAAGCGACAATGGAATTGACATCTTTATCAGGAATATCGACACCTAATTGATATTTACCCATTAATTTTACCGCTTCATCCAATGATTTAACGGATCCATCATGATAATAAGGAGAAATCAGTTCAACGTTTCTCAATGCGGGAACTCTGAATACATAAAAATCTTTTGTATCCTGAGTGACTTCTGCGAGGCCGAGATCCGCTGAAGTTAAAATTGTTTTGCGTTCGATTAGGAAATTTCTAGCAACACCTAATTGTTTAAACTGGGTTCCACCAAAATTAGGACCAGAATGGCATGCAGCGCAGCCGTAAGATTTAAATAGTTGATATCCGTGAATTTCGTCTGGCGTTAAAGCAGTTTTGTTTCCCTTCATATATTCATCAAATCGGGAAGATTGTTGTAACGAAATTTTATATTGATTTACCGCGTTAATAATATTTTCGGGTGTAGGATTGTCGTTATAGATTCTTTTAAACATTGAAACATAGGTAGGGTCAGTTTGGATTTGATTGACCAGCTGTTCCCCGAGATTAATTATTGGGCGATTTAGCAGAGTTTGTGTAGAGGATGTGTTGTTTTGGGTTTCTGCCGCACCGACAAAAGAACTATAGCAAAGCAAAGAAGACAGCATCAGAGAAAAAAAATACTTAAACATAGGGTTACATCCGTAATTTAATGCATCCATTTTAGGTACTTAAGTATATTATCATAAGATAGAATTTTTCGCAGTAACAGATATTAATGATCCAAGGGTTCTACCGCATGGGTTTCATCAATATGAATCAATGCATCAAATTGAAAAGGAAGATGAGTGAAAAAATAATGGCTGGCCCGTTCTGTTTCTGGCCGATAAATCACACCAATCGCGCGCTGTAAACGAGAGAGTTCTAATAAATGTTTGACATGCTCACCGTGGTGCAAATCTAAAATAAATTCCTTATATTTTAGATCATGAAATAATGATTCATAACTTCCAGGCAACCCCGGAAGAACTTTTTTACACATCGGCGGACTATCCCAATCGGAAGCAGCCGTCACTGTACCCTGATAAGTAGAAAAACCTAAATGAAATGTGGAAGAGGCAAAATGCTCACGAACTAATTGCCCAAGATTAAGTTCTTTTCGCTCTGACATTTCTGTTGCTCGCGCATCACCGACATGTGAATTATGGGCCCAAATAATAATTTTGGCGGGCATTTTATGGATAGTTTCTAAATGAGAAATAATATTTTGCAAAGTTTCAGCCATATGCTGGTCACGAATGTTCCAAGTGTTTGCGTGAGATTCAAACATGGAACGATAATAATTTTCAGCATTTTTAACAACGCGCGCATTTTGAGTAGCAAAAAAAAGGGATTCCGTTTCATCGATTGGCTGATCATGAAATTTATCGAACGCCATTCGTTGCATTTCTAATAATTGTTCTTTTGCTTCATTGATGCAGGGTTTTTTTAATCGTGATTCGACCATATAACCATAAGCTTGCGGGTCCGTTCCTACATGATCAAAGCACGCATAACGTTCCATCGCATGTTTCGCCGCAGTGGGATCGGTTTTATTTAAAAACTGAATAACAGCCTGCATCGAAGATGCAAGACAATATAAATCCAATCCATAAAAGCCAATTTTATTTTTAGAAGGCAATTTATCATTATAGGCTCGTAGCCAATTTAAAAAAGACAATATGACAGTATTGCGCCACATCCAGGCCGGAAATCGTTTAAAATCTTGCAACGCATAATCGACGTCGTCAGCATTGCCATAACCCTTTATATAATTATTAATATAATAAGCACTGGTCCAATCTCCTTCAACTGCAATGGCCTGAAAGCCCTTTTCTTGAATCAGATACTTACAAAGCTCAGCCCGAGTCCGATAAAATTCATCGGTTCCATGCGTTGCTTCCCCGAGCAGGACAATGCGAGCGTCACCTATTTTTTCAGAAAGTGTTTTATAGGAGTTTTTATCAGAAATAGAAAAAGGGATGATTTCATCATTCAGTAAGTGAATAAGTTTTTCAGGAACATGGTTAGGTTGCATTAGCAGTTCTCGCCTGTCACTTAGAGAATCTAATAGTCATTATACAGTAAAACCTCTGTCGATTTTTGCATTTTTAACTGACATAAGGAACGAATTAATCTATAATTCTAAAATCCAGGATTTATAATGGTTTCAGCATGGTTAATATCAAAAAAGCATCCGGTGAAATCGTTCCTTTTGATCCCGACAAACTGCGTCATTCATTAAATCGAATTGGTGCAGACAAACATCTGATAGAGCAAATTGTCACTGAAGTAAATACTATTTTGCATGATGAAATGTCAACTCATGATATTTACCGTATTGCTTTGCGTTTGCTTCGAAAGAAATCACGCACTCTATCAGCAAAATATCATTTAAAAAGAGCCATTATGCGCTTAGGGATAACTGGCTACCCTTTTGAAAAATTTATTGCCGAAATATTTCGAAACAAAGGCTTTGAAACTCAAACGAATTATATAATTAAGGGATTTTGCGTCGCACACGAAGTAGATGTCGTTGCTATCAATAACGAAAAAAATATTTATATCGAATGCAAATATCACCATCGTCAGGGAATAAAATCCACTGTCAAAACTCCTTTGTATGTCAAAGCGCGCTTTGAAGATATCGAAAAGGCAAGAAAAACCCGTTTGCCACACTTTGAAGGATGGTTAATCACGAATACCCGTTTCACAACGGATGCCACTCAATATGGCAATTGTGCGGGTTTGCATTTGGTAGCATGGGATTACCCTCAAAAAGGCAGCCTAAAAGAACAAATAGAAATTTCAGGATTATATCCCATCACCTGTATTACTGATTTTACAAAAACGGAATTGGAAATATTATTTGCAAATAATATTGTTTTATGTAAACAAATTGCTGATCTGCCGCGGATTATTAATAAATTAAAAATTTCAGATAATAGAAAAAATTCTATTTTAAAACAATGCGAAAATTTGTGTCAGATTTTTAAATCTAATTAAATTTATTTAAATAATTTACGTAACAAAAACATGATATTTTTCTTTTATCAAACAGTAATACCAAAATTTCCAACCAGCGCATAGTTTGTTCGCGTTTGATTTCCAAATAAATGTTGTGTCGCAGGAAATCCGACGCCGAGCTGAATAATAAATATTTTTGAGGATGCCCAGAACGATGGTGTTATTAAAAAAATATTTCCACCAGAATTGCTGTCAACCGCGCCTTGAATTCTATTTTGTTCTGAAAACTGTCCAGTCCCTTCTATCATCCAAGCAAAAAGCCATTGATTGATGTTAGCAATATCTCTCCCAATGCCCCCCTGATAAAGATAGGAATTGCCATATCGTGTATTATTGCGCGTCGTATTCAACTGAACTCCATAAGAGGTGAACGCAAACCAATTGATACAGGTACGATTGTATGTCCCGCCCAATAAAAAACTTGGCGATCCAACGCCTGTTGCTGGATTTTTTTGCGTTGATCCCGTCGGAAATGTCATATTCCCAAGTACGGTAGCCTGGTCCTGATATTCATGGGTATTTTTGGTATAAAACGCATATTCGAGCTGGACAAATGCATCTTCAAAACCCGCGGAATGATTATTATCTTGTTGGAAACTTGCAGCAATAGGCGCATTTAAAAAAACCGAAAAGTAATCGGTAATACCATACAAAACAGACGGAATGATATCTACAGCATGTCTGCGTACCCCGACAATATCATCTGCAAACAAAAATAATTGTGTGACATGTGCACCCGGAATATTTTGTCCGAGTCCCACGAGTGGGCCAGGCTGTTGTGAAGCGGGAAGCGCAAAATTTCCGGTCGTGGGCAATTCATCTTTCGATCCAATAGTAGTTGCGGACCATGCAATATTTAAAAAAAATAAGCTAAAAATAAAGGAATAAAGAACTCTCATTGAGTCAAAATCCATTTCGAAGTTAAGTGTTTGATCCTACAAGTAAAGATCGGTTTATTATAACTGATCTAATACAAATATTCTCCATTTTTAAGACACCGTTAATGATATAATTAAATAGTAAATAATAATAACAATATGCAACGAGGAGCGTGCAGTATGCTCTACAAACGAATTTTAGTCGCGGTGGATGGCAGCAAAACATCATTACGTGCTTTTGATGAGGCATTGAAACTCGCGAAAGCTTCGCATGCTAAATTATGTATTCTGCATATCATTGAGCGCTTACCTGACCATGTTGCCTTTGCAATTGATGTGAATAAATATCAATTGCTCGCTAATAAAAATGCCAAAAAATTACTAGATAAATTTAAAAAAATGGCGACCAAAAACAAAGTTCCCGTTGAAACGAAATTAATTGAGATCATTAATTACAAAGAAAGCATCGCCAAAAAAATCATTCAATCCACCAAATCCTGGAAAGCCAATCTGCTGGTCATCGGCACACACGGATTCACAGGATTCAGTCGTTTAATGTTAGGCAGTGTCGCTGAAGTTATTTTAAAATCGGCAACAACACCGGTGTTGATTGTTCGAAGCGAATAATTTATTCTCGAATAAATTTCAAATAAAGCCAAATCGCAATAATCGGCAATAATCCATCCAGGAAAAATAAATAACTGCTCCCAATAAATTGCAATCCTAAACCACCCAAGATTGGCCCAAATGAAAGACCTAATAAACTAAAATTTGTAAAGCCATTATAACTAGATAAAAGATTTTTTGGCGCCGCTTTCATAACTAATAACGCATTGACCGGCAAAATAAACAATTCACCAAAACTCATAATAGCTATAGCAATAATCATGAATGGAATACTCGGATAAAAACTTAGCATTAAGAATGAAATGCTAAACATGACACACCCCGCTATTCCACTTAATTTAGGCGATGTCAGTTCTGCCCATCGCAAAATAATGGGCTGGAAAAATACGCAAATCAATGCGTTAATCAGCATAAAATAACTAAATAAAGTTGCTGGATTTTTTACATGCTGCGCAAGAAATTGCGGAAAGGTAGTATCCATCTGAGCGTAGATAACCCAGATAATAAAATTAATGAGTGTAATAATAATTAAAAATTTATTTTTGACTACATCAAAAAAATGGGTTAACAAATCATCCTGCATGGAAGAGCTGATTTTTATTTTGGGTTTTTCACGATAAAAAATCATTCCAAGTGCAATGACGAAATAAATCCCGCCTGAAATAAAGAAAATACTTAATGGGTATTGTGTCGTTGCCATATAAGCTCCAAGCAATGGACCGATGGCAACACCTAAATTGACCCCGATAAATCGTGCACTAAATCCCAAACTTAACTTTTCAGACGGTGTGTGATCGACTACCATTGCGATCGCACTGATATCTACAAGAGAACGCAACCACCCTAGCGCTGCATTCAATAACAATAATCCATAAAAAAATCCGATAGAAAAGGCAAACCCGAAAAAACAGAGACTCGCAAAAAATAATCCAAAAATAATAGTCCGTTTGTGCGATTGGCGATCCACATACATCCCATTCATCAACCCTGTCGCGCTAAATACCAGTGGCCCAATTCCGAGCACCAAACCAATTTGCGATGCTGTCATCACACCCTGATGTGATAAATAAATCGCTAAAAAGGGCAGCGACATAAATTGACTGATGCGCATTAAAAATGAGATAAATGCAACAAGGTACATTATTCGAGTAATCTGGGTAAAAAATGAAAGAAATCGCATAAAAAAATTATATCACAGACAATATTCTTTTACTAAAGAGTAAGAACCCCCCTCGTTCGTGCTTCCTGGAATTTTTTTCTAATATCTGCTAACTGATGATCATGGTAGTGATCTCTATCCAAGACAACTTTCATTCCTGTTTGTCGTTCAATTGGAAGCAACCTAACTGATTCTAAGGCTTTTTTATGATATTTTAAATAGCTATGTAAGTTTGATAATACACTATCGATTTGAACTGCCTCAATAATAATAGAAATAGAATCAAATTTCTTCAACAGGGAATCAAATTGTCCTTTATAATAACTTGCAAGTTCTTGATATGCATATGGTAATCTATTTTTGATCATGTCTTTATTCAATAAATCAGAATTTCCCTCAACAATATTTACAAATGCTAAATTTGCTTCACATTTTGATTGCTGAGCATCACTGAGTTTTGAACTTTTCTCCTCAGCGTTCCTACAAATCATAGAATAGCATTTAGCTTTGTTCATAGCATATACGGCTTGTTGCTCGGGTTCCATTTTACCTTCCATGGCTTTTAAATTTTCTAATTTTGTAGCAAGCAATTCAAATGGTTTTGGATCTCTCATTGTATAGTGTTCTAATGCATCTAGTTCTTTATATAAATCTTCGGCGGTTAGAGAGGAGGCAAAGAATGTTACCAATTTGCCAACATATTCCGGACATGTTTGACCAAACGCTTGCTGCATATCGTTAGCATGATCGGTGACGACTCCGGGTCGTAACTCTTTTTGGGTAAAATCTTTGTAGGCTGCAAGACCTAGTTCAGGTTTAAGAATAATAGTCAAAAGCGCTTTAATAATTGCTTTTAGGTTCAAAAAGCATTTACCTTCTTTAAAATGTTTAGCGGATACATCGGAACGATGCGTAAATCCTGCTTGCTCCACTTTTTTGGGAATATCCGTAAAAATAATTTTAGCTGCCTCCGAAGGTGAACATTCGTTAGCATCTGTTAGTAGTCTCATTACCTCATCTAAATATGAATGGTGAAATGTAATCTTACGGACGACTTGAAATTGTTTCTCTTTCTTTAGATCTGCCACGTGATCTGACAAAACTCCCCTGTCAGCAATCATTAACTCATAGCCAAATTCTTTTCCGGTACAATCAAATTCTTTTCTGGAACAATATAGAGCATAGACATGTCCACTACATCCTAAATGCGTAAGGAAGAGTCCTTGGTATCCATACAATGATTTGATGGCATCGGTTGCAACCTGTCTTGTAGAAGATTGATGACACATAATAAAAGGAACGGGTCTTTTAGGGGCATTAATAATCATAGAGTACACTGCAGGCGATCTATCCAGTGTTGCGATGATCGACTCGAAAGCAGCACAAACTTCTTCTGCTTTGAGACCAAACTTTGCATACCGACGCTGATCAAGATACCGTCTAAGATGCACTTTGAATATTTCTTCCGTTTGAGCAGGGGATCCGGTTGAAGCATATTGCACAATTTCAGTTGCCTTTTCTGGAAATTTTTCTGTTAATTTTTTGCTTCCCAAGATGTAAACGACACGGCGATAGCTCTCAGCCAGCTTGCTATCCAATCCCTTTTGAATAGGAGATTTTTCTGTTCTCAACATGTCCTTCATTTTTTCATCACCCGATCTTTCGGCAAAATGCATTGCATCTTGGCCAACAGACGTTTTAAGCGTGAGATCGGCTTTGAGATCCACCAACTTTTGAACAGTTGCATGTTGAGAATGGATTACAGCAGTGAGTATGGGTGACCGTCCATTCCCATCAACGATATTCACTGGAATATGACATTCTGTGATTAACTTCTCTAATTCAGTGGTAAAACCATACTTAGCCATGACATGCAAAGCAGTTTCCTGATTAGTTTTTTTCAGTTCTAAATATTTAATAAAATCGAGCAGATCTTGTATAATTTTTTTGGCATCTTTATGACATAAAGTTGCGATTAACGTTAATCGATTTCGCAATTTAGCGATTGGCATTGGCCGGTCTTTTGGATATTGATCTTCATCTTTTAAGTCATCACGAAGTGTTTTTAATAGAGCGATTAATGAATCAGAATTGGTAGTAAGTTCTTTTTCTTCTGCGGCTATTGCATGCTCTAACTCACAGATCGAAAAAAATGCCGCAGCGCGAGCAAGATATTTATTGTGTTCCAGATGATTTTTAATTTTTAGAATGTCTTCAGGAATGCTTATTTGAAAATGCATCAGTGAATTATTTTTAAGTACGCTAATCCGGATTAAAGATTCAGTCGTATATGTTTGAGCGAAACCCGCAGGAGTATAGGTTTGTGCAACACCAATATCTCCAAAATCGATACTTTGGAGAGTCTGTGTTCTTCGAATAAGATCATATAGTGCTACGACCACCTCTTCTGTTATGAGATTGCCGACAACAGCAGTTACTTTCAAGGATCTTACACAGGTATTTTCTTCTAATGCATCCAAAACAAGTTTCAGATTTTTGGGAGTAATAGGCTCCTTGAATTCGAGATGTTGTTCTAGAGTCGCATCATTCTCTGAAATGCGTTGGAGTAAATTAAATGAAAAAGCCACTTTTGCCTCGTTTATTTAATATTATAATTTTTTGAGGCAATAGTATAACATGTGGATATTAATTGAACAATAGGGCTAACTTATTGATAAATTTATTTAATTTTACGGCCAATTCGAAGGGTAATCACACTAATCCCGAGCAGCAGAATTCCAAATATAATCAGCGAAAGTGGCCAACCAATCGATACAGTAAAATATTTATTGGTGAAGTAGCCAATATAGGAGATCAGCGCAATCGCACCGGTAAAAAGCAACATGCGGCTACGAGCAAAGGTACTGAGATAAATACCAAAAATCGCTGCAGCCAGAAATAATGGCTCGTAAATTTTGCCTTGTACTATTGAAAAAAAGCCAAAATAGAACAATGCACTGCCTAGCAAATACCAAAAGGGCGTAATGCTGCGATGATGGGTTTCATTAATACCATAGCAAATTAAAACGAGTGATAAACCAATCGTGATTTGTGAATAATTTTCACTGGCATGCATATAATCAAATAAGTTTGCAAAAAATAATGCGCCAAATGCAATACTTAAAAATAATAACGAAGATCGGTTATATTTAACAAATGTGATAACTTGCTGAATCAGTAATGTTCCAAATACAAGCAGCGCTGCTAAGTGCCAATCTTTTCCATAAGCAAAATATTCATGAATGGTGACGAACATACCAATGGTTTCAAACAAAGCGGCCAACAGAAAAAAGGGTGCGAGAATTTTTTCATAACGTTTGTCATAGGATGCAGTCACAGCAAAAATAAAAAACGCAATACCCGTTCCTAAAGTAATAACGACACGTGAAAGACTATTCATAGCAACCCAATGCTGGCCGATATAAATGGAGATGCCAGATAAGACAAAAAGACCACCAAGAAAAGCAAAAAAACGCTTGATTGTGCTGCCTTTTTCTTCGGTTGCTGGAAATTTTTCCGTCGTTCTAATTTCATTTAAAGAAATCGAATATTTTTTCATAAGATAACGGATTTGTTCTAAAGCCTCTTTTCGGGTTTCCATTTTAATTTCCTTGCGAAATAATCCAGCCGATAAATTTAACGTCATAGAAAAGGATATTTCCAGTATTCAATGGTATTAAAATACTATAACCATTTTTGGAAATTGAAAGTTGTGGTTTGTAACTGCTATAAAATAATCCTGCAAAAAAATCACCACCATTATTTCGAAAATCATTAAATTGATAACCATCGGGCGAAACGGTAGCGGGATTTATAGTCAAATTAGCCAATTCAGGAATGGGAACAGGCGCAGCATATGAGGTCGCTTTCAGCGGAATCGCTGGCATCGAAACAGGAATTTCTTGCAGCACTCGGGATTTTACATTGAATCGATACACTTTTTGTTGATTGGATCGATCTGCGCAATAGTAGGAGGTGTCGCAACGATATTGCGCCTGAATTTTTCCGTTAACAATATCAAAGCGCAAACCAACTTGATTGTAGTTATTGCTGGTCATAAATAATAAATCATATTTTGGGGGATCAACGAAAAATCCAGGTATGATCGTCGCCAATGCAAAAAGCACCGTGACCAAAATGGGTAAAAGAATCCCTAAAACCAGCACAAAATTATCTTTCAGAAATTTTTTCATTCATTAATCCAGAATAGAGAGTGATACCGTTATTTTATCATATATAGGACTTAATTTGACGAAAAAGACGGAACCACAGAATGATGGCGAGACTCCCTATGCCTACTATAATGCCATACCAGACCCCTTTTCCACCCAAAGCCGTATGAAAAGCAAAGTAATAACAAGTACTGATACCCAGTAGCCAATAACAGGCAACACTCATCAACATTGGGAATAAAGTATCTTTTAATCCTCTTAACACACCATTAGCGATCGCTTGAATGGTATCAAAACACTGAAAAAACGCCGCAATAAATAAAAACGACGCAGCCAATTGTATCGTCGCTTGATGCTCACTTCTGCCCGATAAAAATAATTTGATAAAAAAGGTTGGAAACAAAATAAATAAGAACGCAACCGTAACCGAGACCATTAATCCCAATAAAAAATTCTGTACAATTATCATTTTTAAACGGGAATATTCTTTGGATCCCATAATGTGACTGACTTGCATGCCGCTCACAATTCCCAGCGCAAACGGAATCGAATATGCAAAAATCGCGCATTGCATAGCAATTTGATAAGATGCAAGCGCTTCAACACCAAAAAATGACATGATAATTGCGGCTGATAAAAACATCGCCGATTCCAACACAAATAGTGTGCCGCTCGGTAAACCAATAAATAACATGTCTCTGAATTGTGAAAAATTGAAATGAAAAAGATTGAATTTCAGGTATTTTTTTAATTCCGTGTTATTTAAGGTATAAGTCATAATGACAAAAAACTGAAACCACATCGCAACGGCGCCCGCGTAACCAATTCCGGCGACGCCTAATTTTGGTAAACCCCATTTGCCATAAATTAATAGATAATTCAGCACAAAATTCAGCGGCAGCGCGATGATGGTGGTAATCATCACGACTCTGGTCAGTGAAAATGCGGAAACAAATTCACGGAAAATTAAAAATAATAAATAACCAGGTAAACCAATACTTAATCCATGCAGTAATAGGATTGCGTTATCGAGCACTTCTTTATTTTCCGCGCGAATTAAAAGATAAGGTGCAAGCCAGATCACTATGACGCTTGGCACCGATAAGAATAATGCTAACCAAATACCGTGCAGTAAACTTTTTCTTATTTCATCATCATCTTTAGCTCCGCGGCCACGCGCGACAAAAACGCCGACTGAACTTAACGTTCCTAAACCAAAGACTAACGTCGTGATAAAAATCGAGGTCCCCAAAGCGCCCGCCGCCAAAGCCGAAGGCCCAATCCATCCCATCATCATGGTATCAATGAATTGCATCATTTTTTGCGACAGAAAAGCTGCAATTAAAGGCACAGCAATGGTTAATGTGGATTTGACTTCGTGGAGTTTGATCATGTTGCACCTTGTTTTATGTTAAAAAACTATACTAAATTACTACTTTTTTGTAAAATAAGATCTTGAACTATTTTTTAAGGCTGGATGCCAGCTAAAAGCATGCTGGCATGACACGAGGTGACAGCCACAATGATAAATCCCTATTTTGAATTAATTCGCTCAGTTTGGACCAATGGGAAACCTTGGCGGGGCGCGATCGTCGGTTATTATTGTGCTTATATTCTTGCACAAGGGTTTTTAAGCTTAGGGCCCTACGCATTTGGTCGCACGATTGATGTGTTACAAAATTTTTCACCCGGACGACTGCATGAAGTCATTTACTGGTTGACAGCAAGTGTTGCCGTTTTGCTGATATTTTGGTTATTCCATGGTCCGGCACGTGTTAAAGAACGTGATGTGGCCTTGAAAATTCAACAAGCCTTGCGCATTCGAATTTATGAACAGCTGACACATTTACCATTAAAATGGCATCAGGACCATCACTCTGGAAATATTATCAGTCGTGTTAATCGTGCTGCATTAGCTTTGTATCGATTCGCGGGCGATCAATTTGTTTATATTGAAACGATTATTAAATTTTTTGCCTCGACCTTCTTCCTGCTTTGGATTTCTTTTCCCGTTGGCATTTTAAGTTTGCTGTCTTGTTCTCTTGGCATCGCCACTGTTTTACTTTTCGATCGAAAATTAATTCCACTTTATGATAAACAAAATGAAATTGATAATCATGTTGGCGCCGTATTATTTGATTACATCAGCAATATGACAACCATTCTCACTTTGCGCTTGGGTGATTTAACTCGAACGAATTTATTTCAACGAATGCTCGCCATCTGGCCGTTTTATAGAAAAGACATTGTGTTAAATGAAGTGAAATGGTTCACGATGGGTATCATATTAACTACCCTGCAATCGATTATTTTAATTGGCTATATCGTTCATTCACTTGATCTGAAAGGTGCCGTCATGATCGGAATTGTGGTCATGATTTTTCGTTATCAATGGGATTTAAGTGATGTGTTTTTTAATTTTAGTGCGCATTATGGTGAGTTGGTTCGCATGAACACCGATGTGAATGGGTTAGCGCCCTTAGAAAATGACATTAAACGCTATGCGCATGCACCAAAGGACATTGCTGTGACTCATCACTGGCATCGCATCGACATTCAGGATTTAGATTTTTATCATGTGAATGATGTTGAGCGTAAAATAATCTTTAATCATCTGCAAATGACTGTTCAACGCGGAGAAAAAATTGCATTGATTGGCGAAAGCGGTGGCGGTAAAAGTACTTTGCTCAATATTATACGCGGTTTGTATTTGCCTGATCGAGTTCGTTTGAAAATTGATGATGACTCGTTTGATTCACTGGAACCGCTTCAAGCAATTACTACACTCATCCCACAAGATCCCGAAATTTTTGAAAATACCATTGAATTTAATATTACGATGGATGTGCCTGTAACAACCGAAGAAATCAATCGCGCAGTCAATCTTGCCGGATTTGCAAAAGTTTTGCAGGAATTACCGAAAGGACTTGCAACCGATATTCGAGAAAAAGGCTTGAATTTATCCGTCGGACAAAAACAACGTCTGGCGTTGGCACGCGGGCTTTTTGCTGCTCGATATAGTTCGATTATTTTAATGGATGAACCAACATCTAGCGTTGATCTTCCGACTGAAAAAGAAATTTTATCGGGAGTGATTGAAGCATTTCCCAATTCAGCAATTATCGTTTCATTGCATAGACTGCATCTTTTACCTAAATTTGATCGCGTCATTATGCTGGATCAAGGAAAGGTTGTGGCTTCCGGCCCCGTTACTGAATTATTAAATCAGCCAGGACCGGTGAAAACGTTTTGGGAAATGGGGCATCGTATAAAAGATTAACGAGGGGGTCTAGCAACCACTGATAAAGTTGGATCGTCTGGACTTTCCTCTAATCGATTTCCAGCATGCATAGAGCGTGTTAATGACTGAGGAAATTGAGCAGCATTTACAACAGCTGGCGCAATAGCCACGCCAGACGCAGGCGGCGCTGATAGTATTTTTCCGATAATACACGTTTGTCTATTATCGAATTTCAGCACAAGATCAAATTGCTCGCTATAAGATGGGTAATAATAATTTTCTATTAGCATCAGCAAAAATCTTCCAAAATACTCTCCAAGTAATGGAATAGGTGATGAGAGTACCTCTGCTAGTTTCGGAATGATGGATTCAGCCGGATCGTAGGTTAATTTGGATGCAAAACGTCGGGGCCATGAACCCCCAAAAACATTTGTCGTGGTACCGTTACTTTGCAGTTCCTGAATAATACTCGGCATAAAACAATGATCCAGAGTCGGATTCCAATCACCCACTACTGTGTCACACAGATATCGCGCATAAACCGGCTGCCCCTTTGAATTCAAACAACAAATTTCTATGTTCAATCCATAGGTCGTCAATTGTTGACTCGAAACTTCAGCACGACCTTCAGCGAGGCGAAAGATAACGACTTCTTTTTCACCTCGTAAATTTGCTGCTTTTAATTCCTCAGCTATTTCTGACCGGGACTTTGTGCTGAATGATTTTGATTCTTGAACAAATTGGTAGGAGCTATCGATGGCTTGGGCTAATGATACTTCGTGCGATTCGTGCAGCACATTCTCGCGATTTAGATATAAGAACATATGACAAAAATTAACAAAATCGATTTCTTGCTTTGGCGGGCGTACGTACATATCGAATAAATGATTAATGTGTTCTTCAGTGAGTTTTCGTAAATATCCACTGTCTTTAATACAGCCATTTTCTGTTAAATAATTCCAAATCGCTTTTACACAATCTTGCTTTCCTAAGGTTTGGGATATTAACCTTTCGTTCACTAATAACCAGGTAGTTGACGCTTTTAAATCAGGAACTGGTTGTATTTCTGTTGTCGGCTCTTTTTTTACTTGGGTTTTATCTATATTGTGTATCTTATGCCAAAGCAAAGCAGCTTCTCTGGTCGATTTTTCTAAATGCCGTTTTGCTTCAAACGTCGAATTATCGACAAAGGGTGTCGTATTCCCGTAACCTTTTTGTTGCATAAGGGAAATAGCTGTTTGAACAAACATTTCGGGGCCTGGGTTTACGTCGAGCTGTAAAGGTAATGGCCTCTTAAGACTACCAAACATAGAAGTACCTCATTGAAAGTATCTGATAATGATATATTGGAATTCTTAATATTTTCTTAAGAGAGAAAAAATTAGCTGCGATTGAATAATAATTGCACAATCATTCTATCCATCCTAAACGCTTACATCGTTCATCTAATAAATTAAGATATTTTTTTTGCATGGATTGAGATAAAAAACTTTTAGAGAGTAAACTTTTCCATTCAGGCAGCATGAGTTGAATTTCATTCAACACCTTATTGACGACCACGGGATTAATTTGTAAAAGCTGAATGCCAAAATAATCAATAAGATCCTGCTTTCTTAAATTATTTTTTCTGCCATTAATAGGCAATGCAATTTCTTCTTTCGTATTGGCTTGCACAATCGTCGTATTTAACAAATCATAGGATGGGGATAATGTAATGATTTTCTCACGCGTAATCAGAGAAAAATTTTTCAAATGCATGTCCTCGTTGCCAATTAAAAAATTAAACAGGGTTAATTTAAATAATTTAAGGGCTTCAATTTTTGGGAACGTGCAAAAATCAAGTATTTTGGCTACTTTTTCCATAGAACTTTTATATTTTGTGTCACGTGTTTCATGAGATAATTGTGCGAAATCTTCTACCGCTAATTTGTCTCGATGTCCTGTTCGATCAAATCGTTTGATAAAATAAGTCATACTTTTATCTTTCGAATAGACTAAACCATGGACCGGTACTTCTATTCCTATTGTTCCCGCCAATGTCATACTGATCGCTTCATTTTCTGGCAATTCTGGATAGTATTCACTTTGTGGTTTTAAAATATAATTCCCTTTTTGATCGACTATTTCAAAGTGTTGTTCTTTAATTTTCAATTTGGCACTTAACTTAATTTGCACGCCCTGAATGGACATTTTGCCAGCGCGAGCAATGGCTTCGGCTCGTTGTTCTGCCGCACTGAATGTTAGCGGTTTCAGTATGGATAATTGCGGTGAAAGTTGTTTTAGTCCGCGCAGTGAATATTGTTCTTTTTCACTAATTTTTTCATAAGTAATTGGACAATATTTCATACCATTTCCTCAACGGTCACAGCCCCTACTAAATCGTTGCCCACTTTTAATAATTGTCCAAATAAATCATTTTTATCGATTTTATATTTACGCAGCATCGCTTCCAGTTGAATACCTTCTGGTAACAATCCTTCAAAAAAGGGAGGAAATTGATTAAATTCATATTCCGCATTTTTTATTGGCATCGTCAATGAAACAGGTGCACCGTGATATTCAGACTGATAGGTAAAACGGAATTGACCCGAAACTTTTTCTTCCAATATTCCGGCAAAAATATCATTAACGAATATGCGTGCTTTTCTCATTATTCAGTGCCCGGTAGTTGTTCGAACGGCGTTTCAAAACGAAGATGAATATTTAATACATCGAATACTTTTAATAATGTATCGAGTTGTACGGTTGGTTTTCCTTTTTCGATATCAAACACAGCGGTTTTGCCAATTCCTGCAAGCTCTGCCAACTGTTCTTGAGACAGTCCGCTTTGTTTACGAAAATAGCGCACCATTTTAGCGATTTCGTTGGAAGTCATTTTACCACCAGTTATTTGTTCTATAATACTGTTATAGCAGTAAAAATCAATAAAATAAATACTTTTTTAACAAATTTTTAAATAAAATTTATGTTTTTACTGTTATAACAGTAAGTTATATCATTTATTGACTGTTTTCAGCAAAATTTTAAATATAATTAAGATATTTACTGCTATAGCAGTAAAACGGGGCATCACATAAAGGATTAACACAATGGTTTAGGATTTATTCTTTTGGAACACCTAACGTAGCTAAATCATGTTTATCTAACGTTTCTTTTTCAAGTAATATTTTGGCCCCTTGGTCGAGATATTTTTTATTTTTTTTGATAATAGTGATGGCCTTATCAAATGCGGATTGGACAATTTTACGAATAGCTTCATCGATTTCTTCTGCAGTTTTTTCGCTAAAATCACGTGAAAATTTTAAAACCGGGATAAAAGCCCGACGATCGGCTTCATAAGCGATGTGTCCAAGCGATTCTTGCATCCCGTAACGCATCACCATATCACGAGCGAGATCCGTTACTTTAAGCAAGTCATCGACGGCTCCCGTAGAATACTCCCCGAATACGGCTAATTCAGCAGCTCGACCGCCGAGCATGACAGCCAACTTCGTTTCCAGTTCATGGTGAGTGATAATCGAACGATCGTTTTTTGGGAGTTGCATAGTAAAACCCAACATGCTGGCACCACGTTGTATGATGGACACTTTGGTTACAGGGTCCGCTCCCGGCAATGCCAAGGCGACAACCGTATGACCCATCTCATGATAGGCAGTAATCCGACGTTCTTCTGGATTAATTAAACGGTTTCTTCTTTCTAGACCTGCGACAACACGTTCGACCGCATCAATGAAATCTTTCATCTCAACTTGTTCTGCATTACGGCGTGTAGCAAGTAATGCTGCCTCATTTACCAGTGTCGCCAAATCAGCACCGGTAAATCCGGGAGTCATTGCAGCAATTTCTGTGAGATCAATATTTCCTGAATGAATTTTCTTTATATATAAATTTAAAATTTGAAGACGCCCTTTTTTATCAGGTTTATCAACGAGCACTTGCCGATCAAATCGACCTGCGCGCAGCAAGGCTGAATCAAGAATTTCAGGACGATTCGTGGCGGCAAGAATAATGACATCGGTATTCACATCAAAACCATCCATTTCAGATAAGAGTTGATTCAACGTTTGTTCTTTTTCATCATTGCCACGGAAGGAATAATCGCGTTGTCGGCCCAGTGCATCTAATTCATCAATAAAAATAATGCAAGGGGCGACTGCATGAGCTTGTCGAAAAAGATCACGCACTCGCGCAGCACCGACGCCAACAAAGAGTTCCACAAATTCTGAACCATTGATGGAAATAAAAGGGACTTTTGCTTCGCCAGCGATCGCTCTTGCCAGCAATGTTTTTCCAGTACCAGGGGGTCCTATCAAAAGCACGCCTTTGGGGGCACGCGCACCCAATCGTCGGTAGTACTTAGAATTTTTTAAAAAATCGACAATTTCAAGCGATTCAATTTTGGCTTCATCAATGCCCGCTACATCTTTAAAAGTAATACCTGTATGTTTTTCGGTGTAGACTTTCCCTTTGCTTTTTCCTATATCAGTCACTTTCTCTGATACTTTCATTCGAGACAATAAAAAAGTAAAAAGGAGAAAAAAAATAACTCCAGGAAAAATCCAAATGCCGAATAAGGTTTTAATCGTATCCCATAAATTATTTTTCGGTTCGCCAGAAAAAACAATTTTTTCATTTTCGAGTGCTTGAATCAAATTCGGATCATTTACAACCGATGTGGTGATTCGTTGTTGGTTAGGTGGCAATCGAGATAAATCATCAAGTTGTTCTTTTGTAAGGACATTACTGGAATCGGCGGCAGGTTTTATTGTCGAAATAATTTCATTGTCTTTGAGGGTAACCGTACTCAACATATTTGATTTCAACAGATTTTGAAATTCGTCGTAAGATACCCTAACCGCTTTTGGCGCTAAAAAAAGATAGACTACCCACATGACAATCAAAAAGAGTAAAATGAATTTAAACACTTTTCTGAGTGCTTTTTTCAAAAGAGTGATTCCTTATTGATGTCAATCCCTTCTCAACTTTATTATCGCATTTTAAATTTTGTTTAAGTTAAAAATACCATTAGTGCCGAATCGTTCATGGACAATAAAGAAACAGATTTTAATGATTGGTCTAATAGTAAACTAAAGCGATAGCAAATCAGACTAAATTGAAAAATTTTCTTTCTAAATCAATTAAAATGACAATATAGCCAGTGTGGATTTGATTTCACTAGGTAGTTTATGACTAATAAATTACAAATTTTGATTATTAGTAATCATACGGATGACATTAAACGGATTCAGACCATTCTGTCATCGCAGAAAATCATTAAATTTAATCTGATTAGCGCAAAAACCCTTAATATCGGTCTTAAAATAATTAAAAAACGTAAAATCGATATCATTCTATTCGACCTCGAACCAAAAAATCGCAAAGACTTTTACACCCTCAAAAAAAACAATCATGGTATCCCGATTATCATCTTGAGCGATATCGCAAATGAAAATAATGCGAGATCCTTCAGTAAAGGAGCTCAAGATTATTTTATTAAAAACGTGATAAATAATAGGAATTTATTACGATCGATTCGTCATGCCATAGAAAGAAATACGCTATTTGAAAAATTAAGAAATTATGAGGCAATCGTTGACAATGCACAAGAAGCCATTTATCGAAACAATTTAAATAAAATCGTCCAGACTTGGAATACAAGTGCGGAAAAAATATTTGGTTATAAGGCTAATGAAATAGTCGGTCAATCCATTTTAAAAGTGGTTCCTAAAAACTTACAACCGCTAAATATTAAAATATTTAACAAAGTAAATAAAGGAGAACATATCAAGGAATTGGTGACAAAACGAAAGAGAAAAGATGGTTCTATTATTGATGTTTCACTGAGTGCAGCTCCTATTTTAAGTGAAAATAAGGTATCTGGTCTTGCCGTTATTGCTAGAGATATTACTAATCAAAAATTATTAGAACGCGAGCAAATCATTCAATATAAAATTGGTAATATATTAAATGAAGAAAACGATATTCATGTTGCAATGAAACTAATTCTAAAAACACTTTGTGATTTACTAGAATGGCAAGGAGGCGAAGCATGGGTAATCAATCAATCTAGAACGGATTTGCAATTTTCGTCTATCTATTTTATTAATAAACAATATTACAAAATGAAAGAATTTAAGAATAATAGATTTTTTGGAACAAAAATAGGCATTCAAGGACATATTTTTACTAAAAAGAAATCGTATTGGACTTCCGATTTACGTACGGATAAATTTGTTTTCAGAAAATCATTATTTAATAAATTAAATTTTAAAACAATTATCGGTTTTCCTATCATTTTTCAAAAAAACGTGTTTGGCGCATTACTTTTATTTCATAATCAAAAACTTCAACCTGATAAAAATATATTGAAATTATTAACTCTTATAGGAAAACAAATTGGAATTTTTATTAATCGAAAACAATTAGAAAAAGAAGAAGAAGCACTTAATGAACAAATACGATTAAAAAATAAAGACCTGGAACATCAAGCTCTCTTATTGCACGAAGCAGATCAAACCAAAAATATGTTCTTAATGAATATGTCCCATGAAATACGTACCCCCTTAAATGGGATAATTGGTTTTGCAGAACTGATGTCTGCGGGGATGGGTGAACCCATCTCCGCAACCCAAAAAGAATTTTTAAATGAAATTTTAAAAAGTGCACGTCATCTTTTACATTTATTATCTGATATCATTGATTTGACTAAAGTTGAAGCGGGTAAAATTGAATTTCATCCTGTACCTACTAATTTGATACAACTGGTATCAGAGGTAAATAATGCTTTAGGTTTCAACATCTCTGAAAAAAAATTATTATTAAATGTGCAGATTCACTCATCGCTTTACAATATTGTTATTGATCCCGACAAAATTAAAAATATTCTTTTTAATTATCTTTCTAATGCGATTAAATTTACCCCTAAAGGCGGCAAAATCATCATTTCTATTCAACCTGAAGGTCGAAAGAACTTCCGTATTCAAGTGTCAGATACGGGAATAGGAATTAAAAAAGAGGATATTACAACCCTTTTTGAGCCTTTTAGACAGTTAGATTTTGGAGAATCAAAAAAATATCAAGGAATTGGTTTAGGGCTTGCATTAACACGTCATATTACAGAACTAATGGGTGGAACAGTCGGAGTAACTAGTCAACTGGGCAAGGGCAGCACCTTTTTTGTAATACTGCCTTTGATTCGGATTAAACGGGACTGATAATGCGATTTGTTAGAAACCCCATTTATTGGTTGATTAACCAAATTTATAAAATGCCTCCACCGCATATGACTGAGCATTATTACTTGTGGTAATTCCGCTAAAATTGGTAAAAGAACTAACATTAGAAAAATCATGACGCGCTTCACCGCGAATTTCAAAATTTTTGATTATCATATATCCTAACGATAAAGTGGCTTCTTTCCAGGCTTGTCTCACACCCGTGCGAAATCCGTTTTGATCATTAAAATATTCTCCGCGTAATGAAGTTTGCCAACAATCATTAAATTTATAATTGAGATAACCTGCGATACCTTGCCAAACTGCTCTATTATTGGTGCCATTCGGTAATGCAGCCAGGGTTTGCCAGCCATAATCATAATTTGCGATAAAAGTTAATTTTTGAGTGAGATTAAAAGTCCCGATTAAATCAATTAGAGTACGCCATCCTTCGGGTCCCGTTGCAGTCATAGGGGTTGCACGCTCTTGGCCAGTATAAACAGTTGGCGAAAAAGAAAAAAATGAATTCATGGTATAACTTGCATTTAATTCAACGGTTTTATCGCGACTCCAATCACGAATATTGTCCCAACCATTATTGAGACCTGCTATGAGCGTGAGCTTGTCATTTGCGACATAAGTTCCACGAAGTCCCAAAACCGTAAACGGTTCTGCGTAACCATACAAAATAGATCGTGAGAAATTGGTATCTTGGGTTGGAAAAAGCGCTTCGGAACCGGCTAACTCGACAAATCGTCCGCCGCTCAGGGTGAATTTATTTTTGGTATATTGCAAAAAACCTTGTGGGGCATCAATACTCGCCGTTTGCGAATCAAATTCTGTAATTGGTTTGAATCCATAAGGCGCGAAAATATTGGTATCATATCCCATGATGGGATTCAGCAAACCACCGAATCCTTGTGCTGGCTGATAAGCAAAGGTTATCGCGGCTTGATGCAGGGTAAAACCATTTTGTTGATTATCAAAAACACGATCAAAAGATCCGCTAGTAAAAAAGTTTTGTTGTAAATTATTATAGGAACCATCAACATAACCCGAAATTTTTAAATCAGAAGAATCAGCGAAAGCACTGTTGGCAATCAATAATAGCAGCATAACAATAAGACAATAAATTTTACGCATCATTTGTTAATCCTTTAACGGTAAAGTAAATTTGATCGCCGCACCACCTTCCATGCGATTTTCAGCCCAAATTTTTCCGCCGTGCGCCTCGACGATGGCACGACAAATTGCCAAACCCAATCCTAAGCCTCTTTCCGTGGTAATTTTTCGTCCTCGGTAATATTTTTCGAAAAGTTTGTTAATTTCATCTTGGACAATTCCGGGCCCTTCATCTTCGATACTGATAAGGACATCGTTTTTTTCTAAAGAAACCGAAATAGTAATCGGGGTTTCAGGAGGAGAAAATTTTACGGCATTGTCTATCAAGTTAATTAATACTTCTTGTAATAAAATACTATCAACCGGAATAAGAGGTAAATCATCTGTTATGTTGATATTAACTTTTCTTTTAGCTAATTTTTTACTGGATGTTTTAACAACTAGGGTAATAATATTTTTTAAGGAATCAGGTTTTTTTTGTAACTCAATGGAACCCGTTTCGAGGTAAGTCATTTGCAAAAGATTATTGATCAACCTACTGTGCTGTTCTAATTCAAAATAAATATCTTCACCCAGTTTTTTAATTTGTTTGGGAGTTAACTCATTTGCCATTTCGATCAAGGTGGTAACGTCTCCTAGCACCGCAACCAGAGGAGTATGTAAATCATGGGCAACATTTTGTAATAATTGATTTTGGACCCGATTGGTCTCTAATTTTAATTCTTTTTTCTGAGCTTTTTCTTGAATTTTATCGACTTCCATGGCGAGCGCAATTTGATTAGCAGAAGCTTCTAACAGATACATTTGATCTGGCGTAAATAAGCGCTCTGTGTTAGGAACGAGACGCAAAACGCCTATCGTTTTTTGTGATGCAATCAAGGGAACATATAAAGCCTCGGAAAAAGATAAGGTGTCGGTGCCGTGTCCTGCTATTTTTCCTAATTCATAAACCCATTTTGCAACTCCTTCTTCTTTACTATTCAGTTCATTATTTTTATTCTTTCCTTGAAAAACAAGACGGTCGCCTTTTGGTAGGAGTGCAGAAACCTGACAATCAAACATATCGCCAATATAATGAGTGCCAAAATCAAGAATTTTATCCATCCCTCGCGTGCTCGCTAATTGTCGACTCAGCATGTGTAAAGCAGCTGTTTGACGTTCAGCAAAACGAGCGGATTCGGCCTGCTTGCGGACGCGAATGGTTAAATGACCGATGATGAAGGAAACTAACAGCATCACTATTAAAGTAAAAAAATATTGAATATCGGAGATCGCAAAACTATAAAATGGAAAAATAAAGAAAAAATCATACGCTAGCACGCTTAACACACAAGTCAGAAATGCCGGTCCCGGTTCGCCTAATAATGCTACAATCGCAACGCCCAATAAATAAACCATAATTAGCGTGCTGGCGCTTAAAAAAGGAAACAACAAAAAATTTAATCCAGTAGCCAGCGCAACGACGGATAGACTGATAAAATACTTTTTCCAATGGAAAGATGAAATATTTTTGTCTTTAGATGTGGGTGGCATTAAAGTGGATTCACCTGTCATGATGTAAACATCAATTTCGCCACTATGCCGAACGATTTCATCCGCTAAGTTACGAAAAAACAAACCTCGAAATCGAGTTTTGATATTTTTCCAGACCATAATCTGTGTCACATTTTGTTCTCGAGCAAAATTCATGATTTCTTTTACAATATCGGATCCCGTTAAAACACGCGTTGATGCGCCTAACTGTTCCGCAAAATGGAGATTTTGAATTGCGCTATTTTTTGCAGACTCAGAGGATTGAGTTTTGGGTGTATCTACAAAAACAGCGAGCCAATCAATTTGTAAATTGGTAGCCAAACGACGCGCGGCGCGAATCAATTTCCTGGATTCAGGACCAGGCCCGACACAGACCAGAATTTTTTCTTTGGTAGGCCAAATATGCTTAATGCCCTGCCCTTGCCGGTATAATAAAACTTGCGTCCCAACTTGTTCAGCGACCGTACGCAAGGCTAACTCGCGGAGCGCTATCAAATTTCCTTTTTTAAAAAAATTAACGGCAGCCAATTCGGCTTGCTCAGGAATATAGACTTTTCCTTCTTGTAACCGTTTTAATAATTCTTCGGGCGGAATATCCACCAATTCCAGCGTGTCCGCAAACTCAATCATTGAATCTGGAACGGTTTCTTTAATCGGCGCATGAATAATGTGGGATATATCATCATTAAGGCTTTCGATATGTTGAACATTTAACGTCGTATAAACATTAATACCGCGATCGAGTAATTCTTTAATGTCCTGCCATCGCTTTTTATGCGTCATACCGGGCGCATTGGTATGCGCCATTTCATCAATTAATATTAAATTCGGATTTCTTTTTAATGCAGCATCGAGATCAAATTCGTGTAATTCTTTGCCATGATAAGGAATAATTTTTTTCGGAATAACTTCAAGATGATGCAATACTTTTTCAACTTCTTTGCGTCCGTGGGATTCAACAACTCCGATTACAACATCTGTTCCTTTTAAATTTTCCTGTATCGCATCATGTAACATTTCGTAAGTTTTGCCAACACCAGGGGCCGCGCCCAAATAAATTTTTAATTTGCCACGGCGTTTTTTTTGCTCCTCTTCTTCCGCGCGTTTTAATAATTTTTCTGGATCCGGTCTGGTATCAGACATAGTTTCCCTTAAGAAGATGATCCATAATGTTTATTAAGTTCCAGATTAACTTCAAGTACATTTACAAATTTTTCCCCCGCCAAACCGCCGAATGGGGAAGCGGTATTTTCCTGTAAAATTTGTTCGATTTCTTTGCGGACATCATCAGGATTTCGCTTTAAAGTGCTTGCCCATTTCGCAGCAACGCGATCGAGTTGGTATTCAGCATTTTGTAATGAAATATCCGGATCAAGGCCAGAGGCCGACGTTGTCACGAAATCTCCCGGGATATCCTGTAATTGAACATCAGGATGATCTTGCTGCCACATTTCGAAAAATATCGCCGGGACATCATTGTTGGTAAAGGTTGGAAGTTTTTTCTTATGCAGTGCTTCCCATTGCAGGACAATATGCGGCTTTCCTTGAAATTTATCCTGCCGATACCATTTTAGAATATCGGGCGCAACCGATTGCCCATTCTGATATTTCGCGATGGGTCCAATCATCCGTGCAACTCGATCGCGTAAAGCATAATTAGAAGCCGCTAATGCCGAAGAAGTGGATGCGCTAGCATCATAAGAAGCCGCCGAAGGACGCGGCTGAAAATATTCATCTTTTGTAAACGGTTGTGCAATTAATTTTGAGCCTACGGGTTTATTTTTAGAATCATAAATAATGCTGCCATTGGCCTGAAAGGGAAAAAGCGTTTGCCCTACGAACCATAATGCAAGCGGATAGATTACACAGGTGATGATCACTAACGATGTTAGTAAAAAAATACTTTTGGAAAGCGTCCTAACAAACATAAAACTTTCTCCGTGCAATCTCAGTTCACTAAATATAAAGCGACCATTATCATATCAATCAATTTGATACCAACAAAAGGTACAATGACCCCGCCTAATCCCCATATTAATAAATTTCGCCGTAAAAGCGCATCTGCACCCAGCGGACGATATTTCAAGCCAACCAGTGCGATAGGAATTAACGCAGGAATGATGAGTGCATTAAAAATTACTGCAGACAAAATAGCGGATGTCGGTGAATGTAAATGCATAATGTCGATCACACCTAACCAAGGAAGCGTGCTGGCAAATAATGCCGGAATAATCGCAAAATATTTTGCAACATCATTCGCAATGGAAAAAGTCGTTAACGCACCGCGAGTAATTAATAACTGTTTTCCCACTTCAACCACTTCGATTAATTTAGTGGGGTCGCTATCAAGATCAACCATGTTTGCAGCTTCTTTTGCCGCTTCCGTTCCAGCATTCATCGCCATCGCAACATCGGCTTGGGCGAGTGCCGGTGCGTCATTCGTGCCATCTCCCATCATGGCTACCAATTTGCCTTCGGCTTGTTGTTTGCGAATATAATCCAGTTTCATCGCAGGGGTGGCTTCCGCGAGATAATCATCGACACCTGCTTGTGCTGCGATCGCAGCCGCAGTTCGTGGATTATCACCGGTGATCATCACTGTGCGTAAACCCATTCTGCGAAGACGCGCAAAGCGCTCATGAATTAAGGGTTTTAAAATATCTTCCAACACGACTAATCCTACAATTTTATTTCCATCAGCAATCACTAAGGGTGTCGAACCTTTTGTTGCAATGCTTTCAACTCTGGAATCTAAATCGTTAGGAATCGTTCCCCCTTTTTCTTTCACAAATTTAATAATGGCATCCGGTGCACCTTTCCTGATTTGTCTGCCATCTTTCATATCAATCCCACTCATACGAGTGTTCGCCGAAAAGGGAATCGATGTTGTCCCGTCCGGCAATGTCATTTCTTTTAAAAATCGATTTTCATAAAGCCGGATAATACTTTTGCCTTCCGGTGTCGTATCAGAAACGGAAGCCTGTGCTGCCATCACTGCAACATCTCCAATCTGATAATTTCCAGTGGGTATAAATTCCGTCGCATTACGATTACCTAACGTAATCGTTCCTGTTTTATCAAGGAGAACAATATCCACATCTCCCGCCAATTCAACTGCCTTGCCACTGTTGGCAAGAATATTGGCTTGCAACGCACGATCCATCCCAGCAATTCCAATTGCTGCCAATAAGGCGCCGATGGTCGTTGGAATAAGACAAACAAGCAGTGCAATTAACGTCGGCACATCCGTACCAAGACTTTTTAAGGGTGTCGTTAATCCGAGATAACTCGTAATATATTGCTCGACATTGTATGAAATGGGCCACAGTGGAACGACCACAATCAAAAAAATCAGGGTAAAAGCCGATAAAACCAGGGTCAGTGCAATTTCATTCGGGCTGCGCTGACGTATTGCACCTTCAACGAGTGCGATCATTCTATCGAGAAACGAATCCCCTTTGGCGCCAGTAATGGCCACGACAATACGATCGGATAAAACACGCGTGCCGCCTGTTACTCCCGAACGATCACCACCTGCTTCGCGGATCACGGGTGCAGATTCCCCTGTCACAGCGGATTCATCGACGTAAGCAACACCTTCAATTATTTCGCCATCGCCAGGAATAATTTGTTGTGCTGTCACAACGACTTTATCACCTCGTTTTAAATCAGCGGATGAAACTTCTTCGGTTTTTCCTGCATTTTTTAAACGATAGGCAATCGTCTCTTTGCGCGTTTTTCGTAGTGAATCCGCTTGAGCTTTACCGCGCGCTTCAGCGAGAGCGGTTGCAAAATTGGCAAATAAAACCGTTAAAAAAAGCCAAATATCCAATGCTACAAAATAAGATAAAGGAACCTGCGTTGTTTTTTCACCCCATATCATTTGCAAGATATAGAGAAAAATGAGTATAGAACCGACCAGAACCACAAACATCACAGGATTTTTCCACTGAATATCAGGGCGAAGCATGATAAATGCATTTTTTAAAGCAGGAATCGCCGTTTCTTTTTCAAATAAATCTCGACGTTTGTGTCGTCTCTCAAATTGTGGTTTCTGATCAACTGATAGATTCATGTAAATTCCCTTAAATTTTGCTTATCCGCCAAATGGAATTGGGCCAAAGTTTTCTGCGACGGGACCCAACACTGCAACCGGCAAAAACAATAATGCACCCACTATGATAATTGTTCCAAGCAAGAGAACACCAAACGTAAAAGTATCGACTCGCAAGGTTCCCATGCCATAAGGACTGGATTTTTTCCGACCGAGATAATCCGCCATCGCAACCATTGCAATAATCGGAAGAAACCGACTGAAAATCATGACTAATCCCGCTGCAATATCCCAATAAATCGCCTCAGGTGCAGGATTGGGATTGTTCCAAAATCCATAAGTCACGCCTAACCCATCAAATGCTGAACCATTATTAGCGGAGGCCGACGAAAACTGATAAAGCATTTGTGAAAGTCCATGCGCGGCAGGATTACTAATCGCATTCATCCCCCAACTCGTTGCTGCAAAAAGGCCTACCGGCAGCAAAATCATCAACGGATGGACTAATAAACCAATGATGGCCAGTTTGACTTCTCGACTACCAATTTTTTTCCCAAGATATTCCGGTGTGCGTCCGACCATCATGCCCGCAAGAAAAATGCCGATGATCACAAACATCAGCATATTGATCATGCCTACGCCTTTTCCACCAAATATGCAATTTAACCACATCCCGACCATCGGCGATAAAGCAGCGAGCGGGTTTAAACTGTCGGATTCTGCATTCACTGCACCGCAAGTCACATCGGTCGTTAACGCAGCAAAAGTCGCGCCGGCTGAGGTACCAAAACGCATTTCTTTTCCTTCCAAATTTCCCAAGTGTTGATCGACCGGCAATGCTGAAATCGCAGGCACTGAAATGTCCATTTTTCCGTTTGGAAAGGCAGGATTAGCAATGGAAAACGTTTTGGCCAGATGTGCTGTCAATCCAGGATTCGGTTTTAACGTATCAAAATAAACCGACCAAATGATCGTTCCTATCGTCAAAATTAGCATCACGAGATAAATAACAATGCTATGCCTTATTTTTCCCAACATGCGGCCATACATAAGCACTAATGCAAACGGAAAAATCATCATCGCTAGCGTATCAAAAAAATTGGAAACAGCTGTTGGATTTTCATAGGGATGCGCAGAATTCATTCCATAAAATCCGCCACCATTGGTTCCTAACATTTTCATGGACTCAAATGCAGCAACGGGACCTACCACGATGGTTTGTGGTTTTGCTTCGCCTTTATCGGTGGTTCCCATCGCGCCTTGTTCAAGCGTAGTCACTTGATAAGAACTTTTGAATGTCATCGGACTGCCCTGTTGCATGAAAATCAATGCGAAAACAAAAGCAAAAGGTAGAAACAGATAAATCACAACCCGCCACATATCGACAAAGAAATTTCCCATCGAATCATCACTGCGCAATGCACGAATGATTGCGGTTAATGCACATAATCCAATCGCAGCGGAAATAAAAAGATTGGTGATCCCAAAAAAAATCTGACTGAAATTCGACAAATGTTGATCGCCGGAATAGTGTTGCAAATCAGTATTTGTCATGAAAGACGCAACACTATTAAAAATCGCACTGGGCGCTAATAAGGTTTTACCATCTGGATTTAATGGCATCCAGGGTTGTAATGCTAATACCAAATAACTAAATACAAAAAGAAGCGTATTAAAAATCAAAAGTGAAGCCATATACTGCTTCCAAGTTTGAGCACCGCTATCTAATCGTGTTTCGAACCAACCCATTACGGGCAACGGTTTATATTTACCATCCATGATCCAGGATAAATAACTGCTTAATGGAATGGATATTAATGCGGCGGTCAAAAGCAAAGCGAAAGGCAGCAACCAAACTTGAATAAACACTTATCAAACTCCTTCTGATAAAACGTTAAACAGAATAGTTTAAAACCATTCTGGTCGGACCAGACTTATCACTAAATAGATAAATATGAAGGCGACTAATACGGCAGTTAAATAGATCATTGGCCTCACCTATTAAATTTTGTCACACGCTTCAATAAATAGATAGCATATCCACATGGCAACAATTCCGAGCAGAAACATTGCAGGCAGCCAAATATAAAGATTCATTCAAAGTTCCTTTCTGATAAGGTGGTTACGACACTCTATTATTCAATCACAAGTGAATGGGCAATGCCAGAGTGAAATGCATTTTACACATCACGCGATTCGGGGAGATTACTTCAGAATACCGTTTGCTAAAATATCGCTAAAATTATATTTAGGATTCCATCCAAGAAATTCTCTTGCTTTTTTATTATCATATACACGACTTAGACTAGGAAACATTTTCCAGCCCATTTTATCAAAGATTTCTTTGTACGCTGGGTAATACTTTTTTAAAGTAGCCGGTGCATTCCATATTAACTCAGCACAATCTGATTCTTTAAAGGGTGTTGTTGCAGTTATTATGAATTTATCAAAACCTATATCTGATGCACGTTCAAGGGCTTGTTCATGAGCAGTTACAACATCTGCGATGTTTACCCTTCGATGAAGATATTCTATAACTTTAATATTTTCTTCAGAAAATCCAGAGATCATGTTATTTATGTCTTTTTCTTTGGGGAAAAATCGAGAAGTTCTCAAAATTATAATATTCAAACCCGTTTCTTGGTGCGCAAGTTGACAAAGATTTTCACCAGCAAACTTTGTCACACCATAAATATTTTTTGGAATTGGACTCAAATTCTCGTTGATCCAAACAGCTGGCTCTTCATCCCCAGGTGAGAGTGCGTGACCAAAAACACTTGTCGTGCTCGTAAAAATAAATGATTTAATTTTATTTTTTATTGCGGTTTCTAACAGATTTTGGGTTCCAGTTATGTTCACATCGATGAATTGTTGTTTTGAGTGAGTATTTATATGTGGTTTATGGAGTGCCGCCGAATGAATAACAATATCTGAACCAGTAATCACTTTCTCGATTAAATTCCTGTCCGTGACAGAGCCCACAATGGTTGTTTCGTTTGATTCTACAATATCAATTCCTATTACATCATACCGCTGTTCTCTAAAGTGTTTAACTAGAGCCTTGCCAAGATAACCTGAACTGCCGGTAATCACTATTCTCATTGTTTCTTTAAAATACTTACCCATGCGACAGTCTCCATGCTATTCAAGTTTTCCAAAAACATCATGAAAATGCAAATTACTTAATGTTAAATTTACTATAAATCAAAGTTGTGGAATAAACTTTAAAGCCGATTTTTTTATACAAATTAAAGGCTTCTTTAGATGAGTCTAAGTAGCAATGTTTAAATCCAATATCTTTGGCAATTTGCATCATGTGCAATGTTAAAGTTGTACCAAGGCCGCGGTTTTTGAAAGCGGTTTTAGTTGCGACATTATGTATCATGACAGAGTCATCTGATAAAAATAAGGTCCCTGCTGCTGCAAGCTGATCTTTATAATATGCAATGAAATGTCGCAGCTTCTGTTCGCCTTTATTTAAAATATCTGCATTGAGCTTACGATAACTATCGTCTTCTTCTTTTGCCTGAAAACCTTCATTTATAGGGTGTATCCAAGCTTTTAAACTATCAGTTTTTCCAGCTTCTTCGATTCTAATAAAGTCAGATATCCTATTTGGCAACGGGTTTAGTAAATTATAATACATCGCTGGCGCTTCTTCGATTAAAGTAAAGCCTTGTTGTATTAAATCATTTTCGCTAGAAGCTGGGAAAATAAACCATGCCCATGGCACTTTGTAGCTATTAAAGAAAATACTAGCAGTGTTTAATAATTCAGTACTATTTGTTCTTTCTGAACGATTATCAAATAGCACATTTAAAAAAAGCGAGTTAATTCCTGTAACAAAAGCAATCGCTTGAAAGAAATTCTTCTTATCAATTGCTAAAGTATTATAAAAATTAATAATTGCATTCACCCCTCTTTGTGTGATTTCTTTATCCTTAATTTCCAGGGTTATTTTCTTCATTACAAAACCTATTTTTCCATCTTTAAAGAGGAACTTTTTTTAGGAGGCAGCCAAATCATCCAGAGCATCACCCGTCACTCTAAAAACCGTCCACTCATCCATGGGTTTTGCCCCCAGTTTTTTATAAAATTTGATTGCATTTTCATTCCAATCCAGTACCCACCATTCCAGTCTTCCGCAGTCTCGTTCTTTAGCAAGCTTCGCAAGATATCTCAACAATTGCTCGCCTATACCCTGGCCTCGTGCTTCGGGCTTTACATATAAATCTTCAAGATAAATCCCGGGTTTGCCTAAAAACGTCGAAAAATTATGAAAAAATAGGGCAAAACTCACGGGTTTACCATTCCAATAGCCAATCACGACTTCGGCATAGGCTTTAGGACCAAATAAGGTTTTTTTTAATTGTGCTTCGGTGGCAACGACTTCGTGTCTTAATTTTTCAAATTCAGCTAACTCTTTGATTAGACCAAGAATGAATGGTACATCATTTACCGTTGCGGGTTTAATTTCAAGCGCTTGCATTATTATTTTCCTTATATATTGACATATCGAAAAATCCCGATATAATAGACTGATGGATATTATAACCGTTTTAAAAGCCTTATCAAATGACAAACGACTCAAAATTCTCCAATGGTTAAAAGAACCTAAAAAGAATTTTAAATCGACTCATTGCGATATTGAGAAAGATGGCGTTTGCGTCGGTCTTATTGAAGATAAAATTGGTCTGTCTCAGTCCACTGTCTCTCAATATTTGATGTTGTTGCAGCAGGCAGGCTTGATCACAACCTCCCGAAAAGGCCAATGGACATTTTGCAGACGTAACGAGAAAACCATCAAGGAATTGATCAAAACACTTGAAAAATTGTAAAAAAATTTAATTTATATATCGATGTTTTGCAATATATAAATATAAGAGAGGTCTACATGCACCACGAATTAATTAACAAAAATGAAAATTTAACTAACTTCTACTCCGTTGATGAAATGATTCATTCGATCGAAACCTGGTTGGTTTCCGGCAAACTGGATCCCACAATATTGTCAGAAAATTTCCAATTTCATTCACCTTTCTGGCAGAATGCAACTAAAAATGAATTTATTGCAACCTTCGAAGATCCAAAAGCCTACATTGACACAGCATTATCTAAAATAACTCATTTTGATCCCATTATTCCCCTGAAAAGTTTGGATGGAAACCATTTTGCCATCATTCTTCAATATCACACTCAAAATGGCAATCATGTGTACGAAACAGTACTTGGCACGTTAGAAAAGGGATTATTACTTGAACTGAGATCCATTTACGATTTAAATGAAACAAAAAAATCACTAGAAATCAACTAACATCAAAACGAGAAAATATGAAAGACATTCTACTTAAAGAATATAAATTAAATAATATGCTAATTTTAAAAAATCGGATCGTTATGGCACCCATGACACGCGCCAAGGCGACAGATGAACTTGTTCCAACCGATGCAATGGTTGAATATTACGTTAGACGCTCATCAGCGGGGTTAATTATTACCGAAGGCACCGTCATTAGCGAAGATGCCTCAGGATACAATAATGTTCCGGGCATTTTTTCTGAAGCTCAAGTTAAACACTGGAAAAAAGTAACGGATAAAGTCCATCATCATAATGGTTTGATTTTTTTACAAATATGGCACGTTGGTCGTGTTTCTCACCCTACTTTTCTTAAAGGGAAATTACCGATCGCTCCATCTGAAACAGAAATGACACAACGCTTACATCGCAGTGAAAATTTAATTCCTGGCAAATCTCGCGCCGCAAGCGTGCAAGAAATCCAGGAAATAATCGAGAACTACGCAATAGCTGCAACGAATGCCATCAAAGCTGGTTTTGATGGCGTAGAAATTCATGGGGCAAATGGCTACTTGATCGATCAATTTCTTCATCATCATACGAATCGCCGACAAGATAATTATGGCGGCACACCTGAAAACATGGCACGGTTTGCACTGGATGTCGTTCGAGCTTGTGGTGAAGCAATTGGCTATGAGCGCGTAGGTTTGCGTTTATCACCTGGCGGATATTTAAATCAGATTGTAGGCGATGCACGCGATGCTGAAGTTTTTAAATTTTTACTAGCCGAACTAAACAAGCTTCCAATTGCCTATATTCACACAGGAAATTTCGATGATTCACAAAAGTTTTCTGAATTAAATCAGATGACCATGACTGAATTTATGCGAAAACATTATCATGGTACTTTAATTGGCTGCGGCGGATATTCTTTTAAACAGGCTAGAGAGAATATAGAAAATAATTTATTTGATTTAGTCGCAATCGGCCGTCCTTTTATTGCCAATCCTGATTTAATTGACCGCTATATTCATGAAAAACCACTTGTTCCATATCATAATGCAATGTTGGACACATTATATTAGAGGATTTATGACTAATTTTCCAAAAATACCAAGACGCATCATAACAGGACATAAAAATGGCAAATCGAAAATCATTCAGGACAGCCCTGTTGACAATGTTTCAGAACACATTCCGGGTCTCATCATCTCTGATGTTTGGGCAACTGACACAATGCCAGTAGACATAGAAAAAGATGTCTCGATTGAAAATACGCTTCTTCCGATCACACCTACCAATGGATCTTATTTTCGTTACGTACACATTCCACCGGATTCTGTTGTGATGAATCATTTTAATATTGAAGCAAAACCAGGCTTTCCTCATCCATTAATGCATACAACGGATACACTGGATTATATCATTATTATTTCAGGTGAAATTTATTTAATTCTGGATGATGAAGAAACCTTACTGAAACCCGGCGATATTGTAATTCAACGCGCAACTAATCATGCTTGGAGTAATCGTACAAATAATCCTTGCATTCAACTGGCTATTTTATTAGACGCAAAAAAGTAAATAGATTAAAATAAGTGAATTAAAATGAGGGTATTAATATGAAAGAATTGTTTTCAGTACAAAATAAAACTGCACTCATCACCGGCGCTTCCTCTGGAATTGGCAAACATTTTGCACGCACGCTTGCAAAACATGGTGCGAATGTTATTTTAATCGGTCGCAATCAAAATCGACTGAATGAAGTTGCAAACGAATGCGAAAAATATAAAGTTAAAACACTGACTATTTCTGCTGATGTAAAAGACTCTTCGGATGTCGCAAAAATTATTTCAGAAAGTCAAAAAACTTTTTCAACGCTCGATATTGCTATTAATTCAGCTGGTATTGGTTTGCGTGTACCCGTCATGGAGACAGAAGAAAAACAATGGGATGATGTACTCGACATCAATTTAAAAGGGACATTTTTAGTTGCGCAAGCGGCTGCGAAATGGATGATCTCAACTAAAACACCCGGCAAAATTATCAATGTTTCATCGGCTGCTGCTTTTCATATTTCCAATACTCGTGTTGCCTACTCTGCTTCAAAAATTGGCGTTGAGAGTATCACGCGCACCATGGCATTGGATTTAGCGCAACATAAAATTTCTGTCAACTGCATCTCGCCCGGATTTTTTGTAACGGATTTAACTGAAAATTATTTAAAAACTGAAATTGGCAAACAGGAAATCACTGGTGTACCTATGCAACGCGCAGCATCCGTGCAAGAACTAGAGGGCACTTTGTTGCTTCTTGCCTCCAATGCATCGAGTTATATCACTGGATCTATTTTGCATGTTGATGGTGGTTTTTCAGTTAATAAAGTTTAACGATCGTTGCTAAGTCCTTGAAAGACTGAAAATTGTTTAATTTGAATTGAATACTTTTATCTTTTACACTACTAATCAATATTATTGATAAAATATACAGTTCTCATGCAACAAAGACCTGCGGAAAACAAACTACCACAAAACCCACCTCAAACTCATGTAAAGCTAAAAGCATTACTAGGATCTACGCTTTCGCCCACATCTCATAGAATAAAAGTCAAAGGCCCAACCGGCATCGTTCGCGAGTTAACGACAGCTGAATTTAATCAAGAATTTGGCGTAAATTTAGCGTTTGGAATATTTTATCAAGAACAGGATGAAAGACTTCTCAATACATCATTGAGAGGATTAAAAGACACACCCGACGCCGCGAAAGTCAGAAATTTTTTAAATAATCCCAAACATTATTTTGATGTGCAATACATGACGACCAAAATGGGTTACGGTCTAGTAGCTAATCAAGATATTCCTGAAGGAACTGTTGTTGGTATTTACAGCGGTGAATTAGTCGATAACCCAGATACTTCTATCGAAACCCTGAATGAACGGGCTTATGACATGGGTTATGTCGGTAATTTTAATCTACGCGCCAATAAAACGGCTGGTCTTGAGCGATTTGCACCGCACTGTCCAAGTTATACAGATGTGGTATTTGGCACGAAGCTCGATAAGACCATAGAACTCGATAAAGTAGTAACAGCCAACATGAATTATCCGTTGGCAATTGTGGATGGCAAGCCTATTCGCTACTACGTTACAACAGAAGCCATTAAAAAGGGCGATTTTTGCCGAATTAATTATGGAATGGGTTACTGGACGCGTCGTGGAAAACCTGATTTATTAGTGCGTGGTCTAAATAGTTATAAAATTGCAGCGTATTCTTCAGCAAAAGATAAATATTTTTTCACGAATGAAAATATCAGTTATCCCGCTGAAGAGAGAAAAGAAGAGAAAATCCAAGGTGAAGTAAAAAAACCTGAGACGCCTGCACCCAAGGTTGTCAGATTAAGCACTCCTCCGGTTATAAAACCTGTTCAGATGCCACCTTCTTCCTATCGGCCCAATTTTCATGTGATGGAACCTTTTGCAAGATCATTGCGACAACCAATCGTCCGCCAAGAATCAACAAAAAGACCGCGAATAATCGCCGCGTTTTAATTATTTTATATTCCAGTTAAATTTTTTATTTGCCTGCCATTAGCATCAAAGTTTGCAGGATCAAGCCAACGCTCAAACTTTTTCTTTAATTCAGGCCATTCACTATCGATAATTGAAAACCAAGCGGTATCTCGATTGCGATTCTTGATTACCAAATGCTGTCTGAAGACACCTTCAAATTTAAAACCAAGACGAACCGCAGCTTTTTTGGAAGGTTCATTATAGGTATGACACTTCCATTCATAACGACGATAGCCTAAATCGTCAAAAATATGTCGCATCATAAGATACATCGCTTCAGTTGCAGCCGGTGTGCGTTGCAACAATTTTGAAAAATGTAAGTGCCCGATTTCAATACTGCCGTGGTCTGGATTAATGCGAAGAAACCCAGCAACTCCAACCAAAATATTTTCAGCATTAAAAATAACGTACAACTGATTATCCGGTATTGCATCCGTTTGTTGAATCCATTCCGAAAATGCTTCACACGATTTGAATGGACCGTAGGGTAAATAAGTCCACGAATCGCCTAGATTTTCGAATGCCAAATTATTAAATAAAGCTTCTGCATGCAAATTGGGATTGATGGGTTCGACTCGACAAAAACGTCCTTGTAAAATAATGCGCGGTGGTTCAGACACTTTATTCCAATTTGGAACAGAAAAACCGACCAACTGATTAAATTCATTTTTTTCTTGCATCATGAAACTCTCAAAATAATTTTTTGCCATTTGGAACTTTCGGATCCACTGTCAATAAACAAACGTAGTGATTATCATCAGGAAAACCAACGAGTAAAAATTCAGAAAGAAATCCGCCGATATTTTTAGTCCCTAAATTAACGCAACCGACAACCTGTCGACCAATTAATGAATCCAAGGTATAATGATGCGTGATTTGCGCTGAAGTTTGTTTAATTCCAATCTCAGGTCCAAAATCGACCCAGACTTTATAAGCCGGTTTTTTGGCTCGCGGAAATTCCAGCGCTTTGATGATAGTACCTGATCGGAAATCAACTTTTTCAAAATCATCGAAAGAAATAGACATATTACACCTTTTTTATTTTTTGCCATTTTAATCGGATTAGATGATGATCTTTATTGACTAACAAGATAATCTGATTTTTATTTTTTATGATAATTTTTCTTGTTAAATTTTTACCATAAAGTGATCCACTATCCGATGTAATGACTGAATGGATGACGTAATGCTGATTAAAGGAATATTTACCCATATAAAAAGTCATATCTTTGTGGGAAAAACTCGGTATTTTTGAATGAGGAGTCTTCATGCAATTAATACCTGCGGCCATATAGCCTTCTGCCGTATAGATCAACAACCCTTTAGGGGATGCACAATCTGGGATCCAGTGGTCCGATTTCGTCTGTCGTTCGATTGAGAGTAATTTCCAAGTACCAGTAAGATTAAATGCATAAGTACATGGAATTAACATAAAAATCATGAGCAAAATGAAATTAAATTTCTTTAAAAGGTGCATAAATAATTTTTTCTATCCCAATATTTTGTAAAAATGCTTGATCATGAGAAATCACAATCATAGCGCCCTGGAAACATTTTAAAATATTTTCAATAATTTCGATACTCTGAATATCTAAATGATTGGTTGGTTCATCCAAAATTAACAGTTGCGGTGGTTTTTTGGACATTAAAACAGCGGCCAACGTTGCACGTATTTTTTCTCCGCCACTTAAGTTTTTATATAGCTTCAATACGTCGGTATTTTTAAATAAAAAAGCGGCAAGATGTTGGTACGCATTATTTTGGGTCGAGTCAGGATTTAAAATTAAAAAATTATCTAAAATCGATATATCAGGATCCAGGAGATCAGAATTCTGATCAAGATAGCTGATTCTGTCAGTCCCTCGGTAAATTTTTCCAGATTGCGGAATTAATTGGTTTAATATTAATTTAATGAGAGTGGATTTTCCGGAACCATTATCCCCTACCAGTGCAATATGAGCGGGACCAAATATTTTCATTGAAAACTGATTGATAATGGCAGGCAAATCAGGGTAAGAAAACGATACGGTATCCAATTCAATAACAAGCTTACCATTTGGTACCTTTGTTTCCGGCAATTTAACATGGATTTCATCGCGGATTTCCATTTTTTCTTTAGCCGATTTTAGTTCGGTTTCTGCTTCCTCAAGCATTCGCTCTTCTTTTATCAATAACTTGCTTTGGGTGCGCTCACTTCTTCCTTTTTTTGAATTAGCACCCATTTTATCAATGCTGCCGCTTTTTCTGAGGGCTCGACCATAAGATTGTTTTTGTTCATGCTTTTCACGTGAGGATTGTATAGATGTTTTATTTGAATTTAAAAGTTTTTTTGCATCTTCTAATTGTCTAGCTAAAGCATTATCTTCAATTAATTTTTGTTCGAGATAAAAATCATAATTTCCGCCATAACTTTTGGCGCCAAGCGAATTTAATTCCGTAATTTCATCCATTAGATTAAGTAATGTTCGATCGTGACTTACTATTATTAAGCCTTTTTTCCAGGTTTTAATTGCTTCGTATAATTTTTTTCGCGCAGATAAATCTAGATGATTCGTAGGCTCATCCAATAATAAAAAATCTGAATTAGCAAAAAATGCGCGAGCCAATAAGACTCGCGTTAATTCGCCACCGCTTAATGAAGCAATCGTGCGATTTAATGGTATATGACCCAGACTAAAAATGTCCAATGCAGTACGCAAACGATCCAGAATATCCCATTCATCATTTAGAATACTATAATCGGTATCGTCAGTACTTCCGGCTGATATTCGCTGCAGAGCTTGCAGTTTTTCTTCTGAGCCCATTACGGCTGCCAAGGTATTATCAATCGGAAAATCCGGATTCTGGGGCACGTAAGCAATCGATCCAGTAACATGGATAGTTCCAGATTGCAGGGGAATTTCGCCAGTAATCAACTTTAAAAGTGTGGATTTTCCAACGCCATTCCTTCCAACCAGACCGATTTTACGCTGCAAAAAGGCAAGCGACAGCTGATTAAATAAAACCTTTTCAGATGGCAGTTGATAATGAATAGAATGAGTAAGGATTTGAGGTTGCGACATAGTAATATTTCCAATGAGTTATGAATAAGGATCGATTATGGAAATTTACTTGCGCATGGATTGTAGCTACCTCGAGAAATTTTATGAACTGTAATTATATATTGTTCGCGCAATAATGTCACGTAGAAGTCATCCTGAGCGATGACAAGAAAGCCATGGCATACAGGAAAACTATTCTAAAATACAGTGGCTTAGCATTCTCTTAAGCCATTCTTAAGCTTAATTAAGTTAAAATAATTTCCCTATTTTTTAAAGCAGAATATATGTTTAGCCAAGCCAAAGAACTCCAGCAGTTCATGACTCAGGTGGAAGCAAAAGATGCTACCGCCGCATTAAAATTATTAACGCCTGAATTGCTGACCCAAGTAACCAATTCCGGCGAAACTCTGGTACACCTTGTCGCCAAATGCCTGGATCAAGATCTATTTTCAGAAGTCTGCTCTTTTGTAGTTAAACACAAACCTGAAATTTTAAATAAACCGGATCTAGCTGGAAATACACCGTTACACGTAGTTTGTGGAAATAACAAATTTTCAGCAGTCAAATGTTTACTTACGAATTTAGGCGCTAAAGCCGATGATGCTGCTAAAACGGTTAATAATGTCGGAATACTTCCCATCGAACGGGTTGACCAAAATCCATTACAAACCGAAGCTGATCAAATACGAAAAGAACTGGTTACTCACATGGAGCGTCATCACTTACCTCCTATGTCTCATCAAATTAATGTATATGAGGTCTTACAAGAATATCCCGATGAACGCAAAAAAATTCCGGCTTTCGAACACGCGGTGAGAACACTTGTTAAAGCGATGAATTCGGTACCGCCCACATTTTCATCAACCCATCCACGTTCAGCTCTTGTTGATAAAGAAACTAATCCTGTTCAAAAAACAGTTGCGCATCAGAAAATTGAAGAGTTGCGCTATAAAATCAACTCGGATGCTCACAAATTTTATTCTGAATATGAAGTTGAAACACAATCCTTACACGATTTAACCGATAAAAATCTTGTTGAAATCGCCAAGTTAGATGATAAGCGATTAAAACAAACCATCGAATCGGCTAATGAAGATTTTACCAAACCACTTGATTTGGGTAATTGTGATGAACAAGCCATCAAAGTCATTGTAAAAATACATGAACTTGATCCCAATTTATATGCAGAAAAATTATATTTTAAATTGGGCGATCATACGATAGTTGCTATAACGATTCCTGATCCAGAAAACCCCGATGCGCCTTTTATCATCTTTGGTGATTATTTTAAAAAAGTTGTATGCACAGTACGCAATTATCAAATGAAATTGGGATTTTATCGGAATTATGTGGATGAGGCCCATAAAATATATATTGATGTCTATGGACCCCTTAATCCTAACTATCACGTTTTGCTCCCAGAACGCATGTTGGGCAACCCCTATTGTTTTTTTTCAAATGTAGGTATTCTCATCAAATTCAATTTAGCGGAACGAAAACGGTTTTTTCTCGCAAAAGATAAGGCGGGAAATACTGAAATGCATGAAATTGCGAAACTTGGCGAACAGCTTAGAATTAAAATCTATGTTAAATTTATTAATGAATTTAAGGATCCTGATCTTAAGAAAAAAATATTACTGACCGAAAACAATGCTGGATTAACACCGCTGGATTCTTCTACTGTTTCATTTCGTGAACCCAGTATTAAATTCTTATTTGATGAATATTTAAAGTTATTTGCCGATTTAATGGAATTTTTCAATTTTTTACTTAGAAAGAAATATCAATTTTTTCGAGCAGCTTGTGATGCTAATAATGTTAATGGAATTAATGTTGCATGGTTTTATTTTGCCAAATTTCAAGATTTAATTATCCAAGCATTGCAAAGCTTACTCATCGAATTTATTCACGATGACGATCCCAATTCAATAAAGAAATTAGAATTTTTAGCGGGTTATAGTCAAGCATTATGGACGGACCAGACCAAATTGGCGTTGAAAACGAAATTTCTTGCAACATCGCCAGAGCATCCAAAGCATAAAATAATGTGGGAAATGTGTAAACTTAGAGTCTGCATGCTTCCTGAGGCACAACATGAATTATTATCGGTGCATCCTTGCTATCTTGGATTATTTCAATTGCATGATGAATTATCACAGATTAAAGCAGCTGAATTTAAGGCTTCTCAAAAACCCGGTTTATTTAAGCCATCATTTTTCCAAAAAAAGAGACAACTTTGTCTCAAAGATTTTCCTGATACTCTTATTTTTGATGATGATTTAGTACCCAATATTTCTCTGGAAAAAATGCGTAAAAAGAAAGAATTTCTGCAGCCGACCGAACCGCTGGTTGATTCATTTACTGGAGTTGCAGGACTGGCGCTTGCTGTAGCACAGTGTTCATAACTCAAAAATGAATTTATTTACCACGATGTCCGGTACCGGTTAGCGTAGGTGGCGGCGGCAAAGTATCATCTGAATTCAAGGAAAGATCCAGTTTTAATGTATTATCTTGAACAGGCTCCACTTCATCTACCGACTTTCCTGTCGATTGAAAATCTTCGATAAAGGTAAATCCTGAAACGCCTGATTTTTCTTTTTTGTGTTCACCGGCTTCTGCTTTGAGATAAGCTTCATTACTTGCTTTGACCGCCATCTCATTCAATTGACCCTCTGATTTCAATTGTGCAATCCTCGCATCAATTTTATCGAAGTGTTGATTAATTCTTTGTAATTCGGGCAATGCACCATTGACCCACCCTATGCGAGGACAACCTTCAGCTAGCAAAAGACCGGTTTGCATCACGTTTTTTGCTTCTGGGTAGTCATTGTCTAAGTAAACTGTTTTTAATTTTTCTTCTAATGTAGCCTTCCCGCCTAAGCATCGTCCGATATGATTGGTTTTAGGTTCATCTTTGCAATCAAAATGCAGTTGATCAAATACCTCTTGATCCAATGCCATTTTTTCTTTAATTGTTTTAGCAATTTCATCTTTTAATCTGTGATCATTTCTTGAGACAAAATAGATATCATGCGTTTTGACTAATTTACTTAATTCAGTATTCCACTCTTTTGCCTCACCGATCAATTCACGTTGATTAATAATGGCAACGATATCCTGTACGGATTGGATATGTTCCCTATTTTTTTCTATATCGGCTGAAATTTTTCCGTAGAAGACGGTCCCATCAATATCAATTAAAATAGTGCCTTTTTTGGGCTCAGCTTTAGCATCTTTAGCATCGCCAATTTTAGCTTTTTTTGCAGGATTCTGGGCATCTGTATTATCTTCGCCTGGGCGTTTGTTATGCATAAAATCCTCGTGATTATTTAAAATATTAGTTCTGTTTTAAGTGTAGCACATCGGTTAATTATTAATTATTCAATACAATCAATTGAATACTAGATTTGACCCTAGTCTTTACTACCCTTACAATGGCCCCTTTGATAAACGAGAGAAAAACATGAGTCACAATGTGCAAGTAGATCATAATGACCCTTATGGCAAAGGGGTCGGTGTCATGGCCGCAGTTTTGGCGGTTTTTTTAAGTTTTTTTACGATTTGCGCGCACCGCTCGCATACGGAATCAATTGTGACGCAAAATGCATCCAATGATCAATGGGCTTATTATCAAGCGAAACGAATTCGCGATTATCAATTACAAGTGAATATGGATTTGTTAGATGTGATTGGGGCATCCAATCCGAAAGCGACTGCGTTAATCAGTGATTATCGAATTCAACGCGATAAAAACAGCAAAAATCTCGAAAGCATTCGACAAACTGCCGAAGAAAAACTGCATGAAAGTGAGTTAGCACAGAAAAAAGCGCTACTCTTTGATTTAGCCGAAGGCGTCTTGGAAATTGCCCTCGTCATGAGCTCGCTTTATTTTATTTCGCGGAAAAAATTATTTCCGGTGCTCGGACTGATATTTGCGATTTCGGGCACCATTGTAGGCATTATTGGACTCTTTGCCTAATCACTCGCAAGTTTCTTCGGTGATTTCTTTTTTTAATGATAAATGCAAACGTAGTCTTTCTTCGAGGGTGGCTTTTTCGTGAAGAAGTGATAATTTTTCCTGAAATAAAATGATATTTTGTTCGCGAAAATTTTCCGCTGACGCGTGATTGGATTGGCACTCTTTCGCTAACATGTCGCGTTCCGCTTTGAGTTCCATGCATTTTTTAGTTTCTTCGAGCAATCTTTCCTGAAATTTTTCGCATTTTGTTTGCCATTCGGCGAGCTTGATAGAATAATTTTTTTGTTCAGAATGATGTTGATTTTGTAATTTTTCAAGTTCATGTTTGGCAGCCGAAAGGGCTTGTTGTAAAACCTGCAATTGTTGCTGCAAAATCTGATTCTCGTTACATTGGGTTTTTAATTCATTGGACTGCTTTTCGAAAGACGCGACAGTTTCTTTTTGCTGGTCATGAAATAGTTTTCGATCTTGCTCATGATTTATTTGTAATTGCTTATAAAGTTGATGCAATTCATCTAAACGCAGATCTTTATTTTGAGATTCCTGTTGGGCCAATTCATATTTTGTAATTAAGGCCGTATGACTCAATTGCAATTCGATATGCTGTTTTTCTAATGAGATTTTTTCTTGGACGTGATTTTCTTTTTCTTTCAACCACTGATTATATAATTGCTGCCAACGGTGATTGTTTGTTTTATATTTTTCTAGTTCCTGGCTGATATCCGTCAATGTTTTTTGATAATTATTTTCAATCGAGGTGACTTGTTCTTCGGATTGGGTCACTAATTTTTCCCATAAGCCTTTCATTAAAAAAACCCATTCCGCTGGCAAATGTTCTTTCATCGCAAGCTGTTGTGATTCACCCTGTTCGAGTTTCCAGGTACGAAGATGATTATTAATGGTAGTGCTGCTGCCCGTGCCGAGAAATGCACGGATATGTTCTATCGTCGGGGATTTACCCTGGCCTAAAAGCTGGTTCGCTGCGTTCACCACATCTTGATATGTAATTCCTGGCCGTCCCATGGCATGATCTCCTTATTTCATCCTGTGTTACATAATACGTAATCTAACATATCAAATTTAATTTCGCATCATCTTCTGACTAACATCATAATAAGCGAAACTAAGAAAAGTACAATAAAGATGAAGAAAATAATTTTTGCAATGGATGCGGCAGCAACAGCAATCGATGTAAAACCTAAAATTCCGGCGACAAGCGCTATCACCAGAAAGATCACGACCCAGGTCAACATAAGCACCTCCTCGTTTTTTGTTCTGTTATAAGAATATTATAAATCTTTTAATAGTTCGAAAGTATACTAAAAGACGCTAACAAGCTTATGATTTTACTAAGGAGTTAATCTAACACGTTTCCAGTTACCCTTTTCCAAGGTATATAACAAACGATCATGCAAACGCCAGTTTCTGCCCTGAAAAAATTCATATTCGAAAGGGGTGACGATGTACCCTCCCCAATAATCGGGACAGGGGATTTCAGCCGTTTCATATTGTTTTGAAGCATCAGTGATTTTTTGTTCCATTTCGTCGCGATTGGAAACAACCGTACTTTGGATCCAAGCATGCGCTCCAATTTGCGCTTGCTTCGGTCGGCTAGCAAAATAATCTTCGCTTTTTTTTCGTGGCGTTTTTTCAACAGTACCTTTGATGCGAACCTGCCGCGCATTGTTCGGCCAATAGAAATTGATAGCAACACTTTTATTTTGCGCAAGATGGCGGGCTTTTTTACTATTGTAATTTGAGAAAAAAACCAGTTTTCCAGGTTCAAGTTCTTTTAATAACACCATGCGCGCATCCGGCACGCCATTTTCATCGGTGGTGGCAAGCACCATCGCGCTCGGATCAAACGGTTCTGTTTGCAGTGCCTCATCAAACCACAACACAAATTGTTCGAAAGGATCCGTTTTTGCGAAAGATTCATTTAATTCATAATTGGGATAAGTACTTTTGATATTTTTTATTTTATTATTGATATCTAACAAATTCATTTAAACCTCAGTGCAGTTGAACTTTATTTTTAAGTAATTCTGTGAAAACCTCAGGCTTCACCGGTGGACTAAAATAATAGCCTTGGATCATATCACAACCATGCGCTTTTAAAAATTCCATTTGTTCGCGCGTTTCAACGCCTTCGGCAAGAATCTTAATATTTAACTTTTTCGCAAGCGTTATGGTATTAGAAACAATGGCCTGACTATCTGCATTCGTCACAATATCTCGAATAAAAGACTGATCAATTTTCAATTTATCAATTTCAAATAATTTTAAATTACTTAATCCTGAATAACCGGTACCGAAATCATCAATCGATAGGCCAAACCCCATGGCTTTAAATTTTTTCAGAATGGGAATCACTTCTTGTCGGAACGCTTCGCTCTCCGTTAGTTCTAATTCAATATGTTCGGGTGCAAGATTAACTTCTTTTATAATATTGCGTATCGATTCAACAATATTTTTATTCAGTAATTGTTTAGCAGATAAATTAATTGCGATTTTCAATGGGAAACCGAGTTCATGCCAATTTTTAGTATGTTTGCAAGCCGTCCTAAATACCCATTCGCCTAGTGGAATAATCATGCCATTCGCTTCCGCGAGTGGGATAAAATCCATCGGAGAAATCATACCTAAGACTGGACTTTCCCATCGCACCAAGGCTTCCATTCCGCAAATTCCACCCGTTTGTAAATCGATAAAAGGTTGAAAGTGCAGCGTAAATTCTTCATTTTTGATAGCGTTATGCAAATGGATTTCCATTTCCAATTGTTTGGAAATATCCGCATTAATATCCGATTTATACATATTGATGCTGTTGCCACCTTGCAGTTTTGCGCGAAGCATTGCGGCATCCGCATTCATCAGTAATGATTTGCTATCTCGTCCATTTCTCGGAAAAAGACTGACGCCGATACTGGCAGTCAATCGTATCACTTGCTGTTCGGTATAAATCGGTTCATCAAGAATAGAAAAAATTTTTTCACATTTTTTTTCAATTTCATTTACTTTTGAAATGGGTTCGGCAAGCAAGACAAAAATATCTTTGCGGGACAGTGTAATCCTGTATTTCACCGAAGCATCCTGTGTGCTCACCCATTTTTGAAAACGTTGCGCGACTGTTTTAATGACAAAATCACCAATTTGATGCCCTAACCCATCGTTGATTCGTTCAATTTCGTTTAATGTAAAACAGATGACGGCAAACATGTATTGTTGTTTGGAGGCTTTTTCGATGGCTTCATCCATGTAATCGGCAAGTAACCTAGCATTTGGCAATTCGGTTAATAAGTCATGTGTTGCCTGAAAAGTGACATATTTCAAAGAATTTTCTAGATCAATGGTGCGCTCTCTGACACGCTGTTCCAGAAATTTATTCATGTTTTCCAGTTTGTGACTTAAGGCAACATTTTCAAATGACAAGATAAAGAATTTTTTTATCCACCGATTGCCAATATAATCGGCAATCAACAAAAAAATTCCCAATATTAAAAGTGCGATACCAATGGCTAAATTCGCATCTGCATCTTGACCCATTGTCATTAACGAATGCGTTCCAAGATAAATCCGATAAACAATCGATGGCGCAAGTAATGAAATAATGCAGACAAAAGAACCGATGAAATCGGTAACAGAGCCAAAAGTAAATCCGATTAAAACAGCCAACAAAAACGCAAATATATAAAATTGATAATAGATATTTCCCGAAATAAAAAATACGCCTAGACTGCCCCAGGTCAAGCACAAGGCAACCCAAATGTAACGGGCTTTTTTCAGCCATGTTTCTAATTGTTTTGGCGTTGCGTTGCCATACTCATACCAATACGCCCAAGTCATATTGATGATATTCATCAAGAGCAAAACGCCGTACCAGATCAAAAGATTTTTTCGATCGAATGAACTCCATAAGGCAACGACGACAAATACACCCGCAATGATATTGGTAAAGCCGCCCAATTTAATGGCTTTACAGACCATTTTAATGAGCTCAAATTCCACTCGTTTTTGTATCACCTTTGCTTCACCCGGTGTGAGAGAAAGTGCTTCTGCCGGTCGTGTGGAATTTTCTATCACTTTTTATTAACCCTCAGTTGGGTAACCAATGAGATATACAACATCAGTTTTCGCTTTTTTCGACCATAATTTTCCGTATTCCCAATGATAGCCGGGTGCATTTAATTTTGAGATTAATCCTTCCATTTCTTTTGGCGAATAGGTTCGCAAATTGGAAACGATGTAATCCCACATCACAACGAATGGCGCAATCGGCAATACATAAGTAAAGAAAAATTTACGCCAAGTTAATCGTCTTGCAAAAGGCATGATAAAAAGCATCAGAATCGGACTTAAAATGGCACGAATAAAATCAATAGGATGACGCTGAGTTGATTCAAATATTCCAATTGGCATATGATTATCTACGGCATTTTGTAATATTTTTTGTGCCTGATCGGGTGTGAAATGATGGAAGGAAGAAAAAAAAGTTCTCATTCCTTTTATCGATGAAGGCAGTGATGTTGCTTCAAATGAATTTTTTAATCCCGTTATTTTTCCAGGATATTGATTTTGCAATTTTTCAAATGAATTCAGATTGGGATACTTGTCAGTCAACGTGATCGTGACATCCTGATGGTTATTTTGGTCGAGGTATTCTCTTAATTTTGGGATGGGACCTCCGGTACCAGAACAACAATCCACGATAGTATTGGTTTTTGTCTTATCCAACACTTCAGCGATTTTTTGATAGGCGGGTTCATAGATGCTAAGAAGCGTAAAAAGTCCGAATAAAAAATCAGTGGTTGTTTCTCGGATTACAGAGGGGCACCAGGATTGATCTTCAATTTCAAATAAGTGTATTCGTGCCATGATTATCATCCTTGTTAATGAATAGATTTGTATCCTTGATTATTCTAATATAGTATTATTTAGGCAAATGAACAACCACGGTTTCTGAATGAACCCCATTGGACGGGAACGGTTGAACAACTAAAAGGATTTTGTTTTATGAAAAAGCACTTGGCATACTTAACCGTTACGGCTTATTTAATGGGGATTTCAGCCTCAGCCCATGCGAACGATTTCAGTATTCCATTTATTAGCGCAGCCGGACTCGGTGATCTATATGCCGATTGGGCGACATCTGCAAGTGATGCCAGTACTTCGTTTTCTAACCCGGCAGGATTAACGGAACTTCATCATCAGCAATTTGTTTTTGCACCGATGGGAATTCTGGGTAGTGCACAATTTAAAGGTTCCAGTGTTACACCTACACCGCCCTTTCCACCTTTTATTCCGGCCGGAAGCATATCCTCCAGTGGTGTTGCGAATACTCGAATTGGTGCCTTTTTTCCTTCTTTCTATTATTCCATACCGATTAATTGTAGATGGGTTTTTGCGCTATTTTCCACAACCCCTTTCGGTCTTGGTACCAATTATGGAACGGATACGGTCGTGCGATATCTTTCAACTCGCAGCACCGTTGTAGTGAATGATTTTGGTCCGAGCATAGGTTATAAAGCCACCGATAAAATTTCCTTAGGTTTGGGATTAGATGCAGCACGTTTAGCATTCACCTTGAATAATATGGATGCTTCACCGCTTGGCTTTCCTGATGCTAATGCCCAAAATCATTTAACGGGTTGGGCTTATGGATACCATGCCGGTGTATTATATCAACCATTATGTGATACCCGAATCGGTTTAAGTTTTAATTCAATGCTGATGTTCCATGCGACTGGCGACAGTGAAGCGTTTACTACAACGACCGAATACAGAACCACTAGTCAAAAATCCAATGCTGCACTACCAGCTCGCACACAACTTAGTGTGCAACATGATTTCACACCTCGTTGGACGGGGATGGCTACCGTTTTTTATACCAATTGGAGAAGCTTTCCACGAGTCACTCTACAGAATACGATGTTGAATAATGGGACTTTAACACGTGAAGTGATCGTATTTAATTATCACAATACCGTTGATTATTCGATTGGTGCAAATTATAAAGCAACTGAAAAATGGTTATTGCGCGGCGGTGTTCAATTCATGAATAGCCCTTCGAATAATCAATATCGCGGGGTAGCTGATCCCGTCGGATCCGCCATCATTCTCGGTTTAGGTGCGCGTTACACACAAAATCGTTGCCTCAGTTATGATGTGGGCGTCGGCCATTCGTTCTTTAGACAAAATAATGTCAATCTCACCGCTCTTAATGCAAGTGGTACACCGGTTACGACGGTGACTGGTAATATGAATGCGCAAACTACCGTGCTGGGTGCGCAAATTAATTGGAATATCACTTAAAAAACTTCTCTCCCGCTTATTGCGGGAGAGAAGTTTTTTTCACTCAATCCTATAATCTGCTATAATAATTGCCTTAATTTCAGGTAATTCTATATGTTTACTGCAGAACAGAAAAAAATTATTGCGCTTTCTAGCTTGGGCGGGATGTTAGAATTTTACGATTTTATTATCTTTGTGTTTCTAGCCAAATTATTGGGTGAGCTATTTTTTCCAAAAACGGATCCCGTGGCAACGCTCATGGTGGGTTTGACCGTTTTTGCGATCGGTTATCTGGCACGGCCGTTAGGGGGCTTATTTTTCGGGCATTTTGGTGATCGCCTCGGAAGAAAAAAAACCTTTGTATCCACGGTAATTTTGATGGCGATTCCGACTTTTTTAATTGGCTTTTTGCCGACTTATCATCATATTGGCATTTCAGCCTCCATTATGTTGGTGGTCTTACGCTTATTACAAGGCTGTTCAATTGGCGGTGAAATTCCCGGGGCCATTGTATTTATCACAGAAAGTGTTTCGATTGATCGTCGTGGTTTTGCGACCGGTTTGATATTGCTTGGCGTTAATATGGGAATATTATTAGGTTCATTTGTCAGTGGGATGATTAATCATTTTCTTACGTCAGAACAATTGACGACTTGGGGTTGGCGTATTCCGTTTTTTATTGGTGGCATACTGGGTGTGATGAGTTATTTCTTACGAAAACAATTACGAGAAACGCCTATTTTTACCCAACTTGCATCAGCAGAAATCAAAAATAAAATTCCATTCAAGGAATTGATCACCCACTTTAAACTACCACTGATTCAGGGAATCTCTATCACTGCATTGGAAGCTGTCATTGTTAGTATTTTAATTTTATTTTTCCCCACTTATTTAGCTACGTTTTTTCATTACCCTATTGATCAATTATTTTATTTAAATACATTGAGTATTTTAATTTTTTCTATTCCTGTTTTATTGACGAGTTTTCTGTCGGATCAAAAAGGCAGGAAAAAAATTATTTTAGTCGGGATTTTATTTTTTAGTACGCTGGTTTACCCTACTTTTACTTTGCTGCATTTTCACCATTTATCCACTGTTGTGCTGATGCTGTCGATTTCCCTTATATTTGCAAGCTGTGTCGCGGGTGTTTTTCCCTGCATGATGGCAGAGTTATTTCCAACTAGAGTTCGGTATAGTGGCGTTGCTTTAACTTATAATATTGGATTTGGAATTGTGGGCGGTTTAACGCCACTTTTAGCAACCGAATTGATTCATGCCACAGGAAATTTGTACGCGCCCAGTTTTATTTTAATGGCTGCCGCATTATTTGCACTGCTTACCTGGTTTTCTCTACGCGAAACACATCGCGTTTCCTTAGAAAAGTTAGGTACGGCTACGGATTTATCTCCCGCTCGTTTCGGGTGAAAAGTTTTTTTCGCGCACCAGTGCGGTTGTAATTTTATTTAAAATATCGCGTCGAATCGCGCGATCTTTAATAAAAAGATGTCCACTATCGTATTCTGATATTTCACATGTTTGTAGTGTATGCTCTTTCCATTTTAAAAGATCATTGCGATCGACCCAGGTATCGCGAAGGCCTAAAAATACGGAGATAGGCAAATCAAGTGGGGCTTCATCGTGATATTGGTAACTTTTAACAATGCCCATGTCACCCATAAAAATTGGGAGCAATACTTTAATAATTTCTCGATTCATTAAGTGATCACCATAATCTGCAATGCCATTTTCATTGAAAATATCAGATAATTGACTTAACTGTTCATCACTGAGTAACTCGACTGATGCAGAATTATCAATATCAGAAAGCGAAATATGAATCGTTTTTAATTGCGCCAATAAATTATCAAGACTGCGTGTCGGTGTGCGTGGATCGGGGAATGCAGAAACAAATAAATGCGAAGGTTTTGGTAAAGCGAGTCTTCGTAAACGGCGTGTCAGTTCGAATGCGATGAGGGAACCAAAACTGTGACCAAAAAAGGCGAAAGGTAAATCCAATTCGGATTGCAAATTGTCAACTAGCGCATCAATCAAAGTGTCCAGATTATTGTAGGGTTTTTCATTCATACGGCCTTCGCGGCCGGTTAACTGGATGGGACAAACTTCAATTGAAGCGGGTAATTCTTTTTGCCATTCGCGATAAATGGATGCACCGCCACCGCCATAGGGAAAGCAAAATAATCGGCATTGCGCTTCGGGTTGTTTTTTTCTGAATGCAATCCAGGGATTTATGACCTCTGGAATAGTTTGTTTGTTTTCTGTCGCAGGCACACCAATGACAAAATCCGCCAATTCATTGATGGTTGGACCTTCAAGCAATGCCTGCATCGAATAAGTTGCGCCTAAGCCCATTTCGAGTGTGCGCATGAGAACCAACGCCATCAAAGAATCAATACCCATATCACGTAATGAGCGATTGATTTCGATATCTTCTTTTGGCATCGAAAAAATAATAGCAATTTGTTCCATCAGAAAATCGACCACAAATTTTTTGCGCTCGTGTGCTGGCAGTGAAGCTAAATCAATTTTTTGATGTTTTTCTTTGGCTTCCATGATCTTTTCAATTTGAATTTTGTTATCAAGTTGTGTTAAAGCGATATCATGGAATTCGGCTAGAACTTCATTTTTTTCATTAATCAAAAATAAATTGCCAAGCATTTTTTCGCCCGAGGGTTCCAAATGGGTCAGCACACCGTATAAATAAAACGGTGGATTTTTTATGCCATAAAAATTCATTTTTCTCGCACTGGAAGCAATATAGGGCTTTGTAAATTGATCCGGTAATAATTTGAAAATGGGCTGAATGGAAGCATCAATAATTCCCGGATGAACGCCTAATTTAAATAATGGATTTTTTTCAGTAAATTTTGGTTGTTGAAATTCACACAAGATTTCCTTGTCATTAAACCAATATTGCTGGGTCCAGCGTATGCTCTCGCCTGCGGGCATGCCCATGGCAAGAATTTTTTCATATAGCTTAGGTGCCTTTTCATTCTTAGGGCAACGTTTTTTTATTTGTTGAACAGAATCAATTTTTACCGATGTAGATTCTGACAAAATTAATTTGCCAATCGCATGCTCTACCCAATTTTTTTGACCGACTGTATTGCTGTAAAAATGAAACGAATATTGGCTTTCATCGATTTTTTTCAGAATCAATTGCACCGTTAAGCGGGCATTTTCTGGAACAATTAACGGAGAAAGAAATTGATGGTCTTCGATAGTAAATTGAATTTTGGGTTGAATTTGATTGACAGCATACGCCAAAATTTCTAAATAATAGCCTGCGTGTAAAATATTGTAGGTGTCAGCAAGATCAGGGATATGTTTGTTATCTATCTTGAATTCAAATTGTAACGTATCTAGCGGTGAAAAAATGGCTTTTGCCTGTAATGGATACGGATCATCGGAAACCGTTTCAGGAACTACATCACCTAATGGTGGCCAATAATCTTTATGCTGCCAAGCGTAAGTGGGCAAATCCATATTGTGGAATTGGCGTTTTTCTTCGAATTTTTTCCATGGAATATTCGATTGATTGACATAATATTCAGCTAATGTTTTCGGATCCGTTTTTTCTAAATCAATATTGGTAACTTTATTATCGGATTTACTTTTTTCAAAATTAACAAAGATGGTTGGGGATTTTTTATTTTCAAGCACTGCGTTAAGTGCTTCTGATAATTCAGAAATGTTTTTAGCAAGAATCGCTAAACGGTAAGTATAATGTGATCGTCGCACATGCAAGTTATAGCAAATTTGAGATAAATTAAGCGAAGGAGTATTTTTCAGAAAATCCTGCCATTTTTTAATTAAATCTTTCAAGGCCTGTGGGTCTTTTGCAGATAAGGTAAAAATTTCAGTTTGATCTGAAATGGGAGAATCGGGTGTTAATTCATCTGCTGTGATTTCACGCATCATGACATGCGCATTGGTGCCACCAAATCCAAATCCACTCATGCCGGCTAAACGATAAGGGCCATAAAGCGGCCAATCTTGCATTTTGGTCGGAATTGCAAAGTGATATTTATTAAAAGGAATATGCGGATTCGGCGTGTGATAATTAAGATGGGCTGGAATTTTTTTATGATACAAAGACAACGCCACTTTGATGATGCTCGCAATTCCGGCGGCGGGTTCCAAATGGCCAATGTTGGTTTTAACAGAACCGATCCAGCAGGGTTTATCGTTGTCTCGATTTTTTCCGACTACTTCACCTAATGCCTGGATCTCTATCGGATCTCCTAGAAAGGTACCCGTTCCATGACATTCAACGTAAGAAATATTTTCCGGATTGATGTTGGCACTGCGATGCGCGGCTTTGATTAAAGCTTCCTGCTGTAATCCGTTCGGTGCCGTTAATCCGTTGGTTTTACCGTCCTGATTGACGGCACTCCCCATAATAACGCCATAAATTCGATCTTTGTCCTGGAGCGCTTTATTTAATGGTTTAAGAACAATTACGCCAACACCTTCACCTTGCGCGTAACCATTAGCGCCTGCATCGAATGTTTTGCACTGACCATCTGGCGACAGCATTTTTGCTTTGGTTAAGACAAAATTTACATAGGGCAATAAATTTAATTTGGCGCCGCAGACCAATGCCATATCACACGATTTATTTTGCAAATTTAAACAGGCAAGATAAAGGGACGCCATGGAAGAGGAGCACGCAGAATCCACGATGACGCTAGGTCCACGTAAATCAAACAAATAAGAAATACGATTTGCCGCAATACTGATCGCATTACCTGTGGGAAGATATAACGCATCCATTTCATTATCCATGCGTTGCATGTGCGCTAACTGACTGACATATAAACTGGAAAAAACGCCGGTATTGGAACCCGCCAAATCTTCAACGGTTAAACCTGCGTCTTCGATCGCTTCGTACGCCACTTCCAGCAGCAATCGGTGCTGAGGGTCCATCCGAATCGCTTCACGCGGACTGATGCCAAAAAAATAAGGATCAAAGGCCGGGATACTCGATAAAAAGCCGCCATAATAGGGATGTTCTTTATCTCGAAGCGTAATTTCATGCGTATTTTTTAATAAATCCCACCGTTCCTCTGGCATGCGTGATAGAACATTTTTTCCTTCACTCAACATCTTCCAATAAGCATCCTTACCCACTGCTTGTGGGAAGCGACAACTTAAGCCCACAATGGCAATCGGAGATGGTTTTTGATCTTGCAGCATTTGTTTTAATTTTTTAATGGTATAAAGTGCTTTTTGTAACGTAACTTGTTCTGTCATGACAATATCCTTATATTTCATCCAGTTCTTTTAATTCGTCATCTAATAATTTTTTGACTTCGTCATCACTTAAGTGCGAAATTTTTTCCATAAAATCATCTTCATTCGGTAACTCAACACTTTGTTCGGGTTCTGTTTGTGTATTTGTTTCAGGTTGGCAACACGAATAAATGTAGCCGGCCAATTGCTGCACCGTTGGATAACGGTAAAGATCCATAGGCGCAAGAATATCTGGAAATTGCTTGTTAATTTCGCCTACAAAATTAATGCCAATAATTGAATCCATGCCGTAATTTAAAAACGCAATATCTAGTTCGATTTCTTCGGGCGCAAGTTGCAATAACTTAGCAGCGAGTTTTAATAATATGTCCGATAATTCCTCGCGGGTAATTTTAATATCCAATTTAGGTGAGGTGGAGGATTTTGCTGATGCATGGGCAAATTTTTCAGGATTGGTTAATAACTGTGACTCGCGATTTTTGTCCTGATAGATAACATGATTTTTATCTGGATTATATTGATTGATTTCATTAATGATAATTTTTGCATCCTGTTGTAAATTTTTATTAGCTAATTGTAACAACATGACCTGCTGATTATTTTTATCATTTTGCATGATCTCATTGAAAGTCCATAAATGGTGCTGCCATATTTCGTTGTATTCAATGTTATCCTGGCCTCGTAATACAACGTAAACCGGTGCAAAGGTTTTTACTTCGGTCAGTGATTGAAAGAGATTAAGAGGTTTTTTGGTATTTTCCGATTTTTCTAGTGCCCATAAATAAAGAATTCCTTTTAAAGAATATTTAGCAAGAATATCTTTTAAAAGATGGGAGTAATCATCAAAGATTTCAGGATTGATATAGAAAGTATCATCATTCATTCTTTCAAATTGATCGCCTGCAAAACCATACACACAATTTTTTCGGCCTAATCCATTTTGTAACATTAATCCTAATTCTTGATCACTAAAAATCAGCCAACGCGGTTCTTTTTCCAGTTCCTGGGATTTTATTGGCGCTAACCCTACCCAGCAGCGTCTTTTTGCAAATGGATAAGTGGGAAGTGTTATCATTTCCAGTTTGATGTCCTCATAAAAGAGATGCCATGGGACCATCTCGCCGGTAACCCAATGATTCAGAATCATTTCATACTGGGCTTTGTTAAATAATTCTGACATGCTTTGATTTTGCATTTTTGTAGCATTATTTGAAGTTAAAAATATTTGTTGCGATGGTTTGCCATCTAAATAATTTTTTAAATTATCTTTAAGATTACTGTAATTTTCAGCATAAATGGCCAATCGCTCTGGCATTGGTTCCCGACCTAATTGTGTGGTATAGCAAACTTTTGTGAGCCAGATATCAATGTCGTTATTCTTAGAATAATGACTTTCTTCCGCTAATAAATAGGAATACATACTATCTGCGTATTCATTCAAGCGTTCTTTATTCATCGCAGACAGTAAAAACATAAATGGCTTTTTGATAATGGCCTTATCGGATGCATTATATTCTTCTACTATAAGATGAATATTGGTTCCACCTGCGCCAAAAGAACTAATACCTGCCCTTCGCGGATGCTCATTTGAAGATTTCCAGTCAGTCAATTCACGTTGTACATAGAATGGCGTATTCTGAAAATCGATAAATGGATTTAATTTTTCGGAGTGAATCGAAGCCACTAATTTTTTATGTTGTAACTGCATCAACACTTTTGCAAGCTGTGAGATACCGGCGGCAGATTCCAAATGACCAATATTGGATTTAACCGAACCAATCGCACAAAATTGTTTATCGTGAGTATAATTTTCAAATGCTTCTTGCAGACCACGAACTTCAATAGGATCGCCCAATGAAGTGCCTGTTCCATGTGCTTCAATGTATGAAATAGTGCGCGGATTCATGTTAGCTTTTTGCAGCGCGGTTTTAATTAATTCCGCTTGTGCATTCGGATTGGGTACCGTGTAGCCACTGGTTTTGCCACCGTGGTTCATAGCACTCGCTTTTATCACGCCATAAATATGATTGTTATCGCGAATCGCATGAGAAAGAGGTTTTAATAAAACAGCACCAACGCCTTCACCTGGCACATAACCTGAGCCACCTTCAGCGAAACTGGCGCATTCACCTTTTTCTGACATGAAACCATAACCACCCAGGAAATGATATTTCGCGGGATGGATCGACAAATTGACGCCGCCAGCAATGGCCATACGACATTCACCGCGATGGATACTTTCACAGGCAAGATGGATAGCGGCTAGCGAAGAGGAACAGGCGGTATCAACAATATAACTTGGCCCTTTTAGATTTAAAAAGTATGAAACACGATTGGCGACTGAAAAATTCTGAATATCTAAAGGCAATCGATTGCCTTTGTTCCATTCATCAGCAATAAATAGCGGATAAAAATTATAAGTAACGCCGGCAAATACGCCAACTTGATTATTTGCCTCAACACGCAATTTTTCTCGGGTGTAACCCGCAACTTCCAACGTGCTCCAGGCAGTCTGCATGAATAATCGTTCCTGCGGATCCATAAGTTGCGCTTCGCGTGGTGCTATGCCGAAAAAGAGTGGATCGAATTTATCAACGTCCTGAATAAATCCACCGTATTTATAATATTTTTCTTCGCCACCGAGTAAAATAGGATAATCTTTGTAATTCCAGCGATCGTTAGGGATTTCAGTTACGGAGTTTTTCCCTTTGACTAAATTATCCCAGAATTCTTGTAAATTGTTTGCTTCAGGAAAACGGATGCTTAAGCCTACAATAGCAATGGCTTCCGCATCCGATATTATTTCTTGCGATACGGGTGATTCAATTATTTTTTCAGAAGAAGGTACGGCTTCTAGTATTTCTCCTACTTGCTCATTTCCTGCAAATAACGTTTTTAATTTTTCACCATACTTTTGTTGCAAAAATTCAGCCAAATCACGAATCGTGTTTCGTTCATATAAAATAGTTTTGGGTATTGCACCAAAATCTTTTTCTAATCGATTAGTAATTTCGAGACCAATCAATGAGTCAACACCATATACCTCGTAAGTTTCATCAACAGAAATATTTTCAGGTGCAACATTTAATTTTTCAGCAAAAATATTTTGTAAATAATGGTGAGTCAAATCGTTTATATCGGTAATTGTCTCTCGTATTATTTTTTTAACTGATTTTTCAGTCGATGCGCTTGCAAATTCCATATCAAACCAGCAACGCTGTTTGAGAAATGGATAAGTCGGTAACATCGGTATGCGATGATGATGCTCATCGGCGTGTAAAACCTGCCAATCAATCGGATAATTTTTTATATACAGATCAGCTAAAACCAATAATTTTTCACGATAGATATCTGGAATTAAGCCTGCGTAGTTATTGAGAGTTTCTAAAGTGGATTTATAAATTTCATCAAATAAAGGACTTTTGACATTACCCTGCGTTGAGCTTTGCAAAGTATTTTCTGGTTTTTGACCCTTTATCAAGGATCCTAACGTATTTTTTAATTCATCGAGTGTTTTAACAACCATCGCACAGCGTAAATCAAAATGACTGCGGCCAACATTTAGGGTAAAACTTAACGCTTCGAGATTCAATTCGCTGTCGTGACGCTCGATCCATTCAGAAAGTTCCAGCATTTTCTGTTTTAAACTTTCCTCTTTTTTAGCAGATAATGTTAATAAATAATAAGGTTTGATCGGCATTAATTGCGATATTTTAAGCGGAGCAATATTTTCTTCTATGACAACATGCGCGCAAGTTCCACCAAAACCGAACGAGCTGACGCCGGCACGTCTTGGTATCTCATTATTTTTTTCATCTTTCAATCGAGCCCAGTCTTGCATTTTATCTAGGATATAAAAGGGCGTATTTTTTAGGTCGATATAAGGATTGGTTTCTTTAAAATGTAAATTACCTGGAATTTTTCCATAACGCATCGCAAGCAGCACTTTTATAATACCGGCAATGCCTGAGGCGGGCTCCAAATGACCGATGTTGGTTTTGACTGAACCTAATCCACAAAATGGTTTCTTCACCATTGTATCGTTAGGTAATAGCATCTTGAATGCTTGTTTTAAACCTTCGATTTCAATGGGATCACCTAATTCTGTGCCAGTTCCATGTGCTTCAATATAGGTGACAGTCCTAGGATCTATATTCGCCTGACGATAGGATTTGTATAACAACTGACTTTGGGTTGCAGCATTGGGTGCAGTGAGTGATTGCGCTTTACCACCATGATTCACTGCGCTTCCTTTGATAATACCGTAAATCGTATCGCCATCGGCTGTTGCCTGTGACAAAGGTTTCAAAAGTAATGCACCGACACCCTCGCCTTTGACATACCCATTGGCAGACTTATCAAAAGTCCTGCATTCTCCATCCGGAGACAAAGCGCCTAATTGGCTGGTTATCACAAACGTATCCGGATTTAACATCAAGCTCACACCACCTGCGATCGCCAGCGTGCACTCGCCATTTCGTAATGCGCTGACGGCATGATGCACGGCAACCAGAGCACTTGAGCAGGCCGTATCGATGACTTCACTCGGGCCTTGCAGATTTAAAAAATAAGAAACACGATTAGCAATTAATGCATGCGAATTGCCTGTTGCTAAATGGCCGTGATAAATTTTTTGCTTAGCATTAATTAATGACTGATATTCATTAAATTCAACACCGGCAAACACACCCACTTCTTTTCCTGAGAAAGATAAAGGATCGTAACCGGCATCTTCTATCGTTTTCCAGACAATTTCTAAAAATAATCGATGTTGCGGGTCCATTAAATTCGCTTCACGCGATGAAATATTGAAAAATCCCGCGTCAAATTTATCGACTTCATGTAATAAACCACCCCATTTGGAATTGGTTTTGCTGGTATCTTGTTTTGCATCACCATAATTTTTGTGCCAATCCCATCGTTCGGTCGGAATTTCTTTTATGAGATCATCACCTGCTGCCAAATGTTCCCAAAATTCAGTGACATTCCTGGAATCAGGGAGATAAGCCTGCATCCCGATGATAGCGATGGGTTCGTTTTGTTCTTGAATAAATTCGCGTTCCTCAATAACAGTATTTTCTTGTGGCAATTGGCCCATTTTTTCGGAAAAATTGTCGAGTAAATATTGCGTAAGCAGTTGCACTGTATTGTGAGTGAAAAAAACAGCGGGATTTAATTCAATGGCATAATGATTTTCAAGTGCCGCAGCAAATTCTTTAAATGCCAGCGAGTCAAAGCCAATTTCACTTAGTGACGAAGTGACATTAATGTTGCTACTTTCAATTTTCAATAGCTTTGCAATTTCTTGGATCATTTCTTGCTGCAGAGGATGATCGGTAATATTGACCGTTTTTTTAGTCTGTGAAATCAAAATTTTCTTTTGAGTGTTATTTTTTTCTTTTATTTTTGGCACTAAATCAGAATGAGAATTAGGAATCCAATAATATTCATCTGCAAAAGGATAAGTCGGTAGAGAAAGCTTTCGCTTCTCACCCGAGTGTAAAATAGACCAATCCAATTCATACCCATTCACATAAAAATCGGCGATTGCCAATAATTTGCTACGATAGTCGACAGGAGAAAATTGAGAAGGTTGCTGAATCTCTTTGATTAATGATTTATATAATTCGCGAAGCGCCGGTCGATTTTGATCAAAATGATTTTTTGCATACATGACAAAATGATCGGGGTGGGTGCCTTGCTCAATCTGTTTTAAAGAATCTCGCAATTCTTGGATCGATTGAACGACAAAAGCCGCACGTTTTTCAAAATGATTGCGCCCTTGATTCAATGTAAAACTTAATGCAGATAAAGAAATGGGCTCATTTTGTTTGCTTAACCACAGAGACAAATCCAGAAGACGTTGCTGTAATGCAGAATCTGTTTTTGCAGAAAGAGTAAGCAATTGCGGATAGGGGACAGGCAAAATGTCAGTATTTTTTTCTACAACATGCTCTTCCAATACAATATGCGCATTCGTGCCGCCAAAACCAAATGAACTGATTCCTGCCCGTCGGGGGAATTCTTTATTTTCTGAATTTTTAAATCGCGTCCATTGTTTAGTTGTATTTGCGATATAAAAAGGACTTTGATCTAAATTAATGTAGGGATTTAATTCTTCAAAATTTAAATTTCCTGGAATTTTCGCGTGCTTCATAGCGAGTAATACTTTAATGACACCCGCAATACCCGCTGCTGCTTCCAAATGACCAATGTGAGTTTTCACTGCGCCTAACGCACACTGAGCTTTATCTACAACAGAATGTTTGTTCTCTGCTTTTAATATAGCGAATGCTTTTTTTAAGCCATTTATTTCGATAGGATCACCTAAAGAAGTACCTGTACCATGCGTTTCAATTAAACCCACGGTTTCGACTGGAATGTTGGCACGACGATAAGCTGAGACAATGACTTCAGCTTGTGCGTTGGGATTTGGCACAGTCAGTGAACTCACGTGCCCTCCATGATTGACTGCTGTGCCTTTGATGACAGCATAAATATGATCGCCATCCGCGATGGCCGATTTTAGCGATTTTAATAAAATAGCGCCGGCGCCTTCTGCGCGAACATAACCATTGGCATTTTTATCAAAAGTCTTGCATTGACCCTCTGCGCTCAACATACCCGCTTTACTCGCTGCAAGATAAGCAGTGGGTGTAAGCAATGCATTAACACCGCCCGCAATCGCAACTTCACAATCGCCATTTTGAATGGCTTGCACGGCATGATGGATTGCAACTAAGGAACTTGAACAAGCGGTATCGATGGCTTCACTCGGCCCATTTAAATTTAACAAAAAAGAAACGCGGTTTGCTAAAATCGCATGCGTGGTACCCGTTGTGGTATACGCATCGGTAATATTATTTTTTTGCAATAGTTCAGAATAATCATTATTAAAAACGCCGACAAACAAACCCATTTTTAGTTTTGCAATCGCATCCGTTGAATAACCCGCGTCTTCAATTGTCTTCCAGACCACTTGTAAAAAAATTCGCTGTTGCGGATCGGTTAGCTCCGCCTCTCGCGGTGAAATATTAAAAAAAGAGGCATCGAATTGGGCGATATTTTTAATAAATCCGCCCCATTTAATATTGGTTTTATTGGGGTCCACTGCAGGGTCACCCAAGTATTTTTCAAAATCCCATCGCTCTTTTGGTATTTCAGTGATGGCATTTTTTCCATAAACGAGATTGTCCCAAAATGATTCGAGATCAGAGGCGCCGGGAAACACTCCATTCATGCCAATAATTGCGACATCTGTGGATTCTTGTGAAAGTTTTTTTTCAGGCACAGGCTTTGTTGGCGGTAATTTTGCAATGGGTAATTCATTATTTTTATTTATTAGCGCATTAAAAAAATTCTCTAATGTGGCATATTCAAACAAAGCAGCCGGTGTGATATCCATCTGAAAAACATCGTTAACAGAGCTTGTAAACCTAACAATATTAATTGAATCTAAACGATATTCACTCAGAGGTAAGGATAAATTAATTTTGTTCTGATCGATTTTTAAAACCGATGAAACTAATTTTATAAATTGATTTTTTAATTTATTTTCTTCTTGATGCTCTGCAACTGCAATCTGTAGAATTTCAGGCTCAACCGTTTGCTGATTTTTAATATGCTGTTTTAATACTTGCAATTTGTTTTGTAAATAATGTTCTTGGCATAGCTTTTTTTGCAATTTACCGCTCGGCGTTTTTGGTAAAGAATTATGATTTACTAAAATAATTCCATACAAATCGATACCAAAGCGATCAAAAATGGTTTTTCGAATATGGTTGATAATCTCTTCGAAAAGCGCTGTAGCAGGATTATCCAGAAGTTCCTGAACAAAAATTATTTCTTCTTTGTCATGGACCGTTTGTGAAAATGCAACGGCATTTTTACTGATTGGAAATTCAGACAACGTCTTCGCCACCGTTTTGACTAAATCGATGGGATAATATTTTTTGCCAAAAATGACGATGACGTCTTTTAAGCGGCCCGTAATGCAAATTTCATCCTCTTTGATAAAACCCAAATCGCCCGTTTTAAAATAAAATTGGTCTTCGCCAACCAATTTTGCATTAAAGTATTCTTCGGTATCGTCAATATTGTGCCAGTATCCCGCTGTGACTGGTTTGCCTTTCAGCCAAATTTCACCAATATTTCCTGGTTTTAATGCAATTCTTTTTTCGGGATCAACAATCATTGCTTGCAATCCAGGTATCAATTTGCCACTGCTTACAAATTTGGAATGTTCTTGATTGGATTCGGTAAAGATAACTTTATTATTTTTTAATCCTTCAGTGGATAAATTAAAAAAAACGGGAACTTTAGTGATTTGGGTCGCTGCAATGGTTCCCGCCATTTCTGACATGCCATAAGCCGAACAAAAATGATTGAAACAAAACCCAAAGGGCCCAAATTTCTGACTGAATTTTAATAGTGTTTCGTACTGAACATTTTCACCGCCATTGACAGCAACCATCCAGCTTTCAAGATTAATGCCGGCAAGATCATTTTCATTAATTTCTTCTATGCAAAGATCGTACCCAAAATTCGGACAACCGCTGTGTGTGACTTTATATTTAGAAATTGCTCGAAGCCAATTCAATGGTTTACGAATAAATGCCCCAGACGGCATGAAATAAGTGGTACTGCCATAATATAAGGGCACTAGCAATCCGCACACTAATCCATACACGTGTGAATGGGGCGCCCATGTGAAGGTGACACTCTTTTTTGAATAATCCCAGATTTTTCCGCTGTATTTTAAATTGTGAGTTAAATTTTTATGTAAAATAATCGAAGCTTTAGGCGTCGCAGTTGATCCTGATGAATATTGCAAATAGGCAATGGTTTCATCTGTGATTTGTGGTTTTTGATACAGTACGGAACGATGAATATCAATTTCAGATGTATCTGACACGAAGATATTTTTTGCTGAAATTAATTCGTTACAACTTTTTTTAATAGCGGGTAAATAGTCACCGAGTGTAAAAATCCCCGCAATATCCGCATTCCAGGCAATAATATTGATATCTGCTTTATATTTTTCAAATTCATTTAATTTCGGACAATTCACTGGTACCGCAATCACACCCGCATATAGACACCCTAAAAAGGCAGAAATAAATTCAAGCCCTGTGGGATACAGCAAAATAATTCGTTGACCAAATAAATTTTTGGATTGGAGAAAGGCTGCGATTGCGCGAGCTTTTTGATCCAACTCCTTAAATGTGATACGTGCGGTCTCTCGTTCACCCTCTTCTAAAAAGACATACGCATTTTTTTTTGCGTGTTTTACGGCATTTTTTCTGAGAGTGGAAATAATATTTTGTGTGAAAAAGTCCATTTTATGCCTTCATTGTCCGTTTTTATAAATTCAATGTACAAGTAATTAGAAAATTAGTCTATGAGTACATGTGAAAAAAAATTATACTAATTTATATAGGGATGATATACAAGTATATAAATTTTGACCAGCACTAAAATAATAAGGAAATCATCATGGCTGACATTTCAATGGAAAATGTAATTTCGCGAAAACTAAAAAATTCCCAGGAAAAAAAATCCATTACCATCGGTGTTAATTGTAAATTAACACTGAGCGATGCGAAATTACTTTCTGTGAAGGCATTGCCGGTTCACCTGAATCAAGAATCTTATACTGCGATGGAACGCTCGCATCAATTCTTAAAAAATTGCATTGATCAGCGCATGCCAATTTATGGCATTAATACCCACTTTGGTGATCAGGTTAATTTTCTTGAACCTTATCTAAAAAATTCTGATGTCAATGAAAGTGACTATTACAAATCGATCAATAATCGGCAGGAAAATTTAATTAAAGCGCATTCCTGCGCGCTTGGCGATATTATTCGTCCCGATATTATTCGAATTGCCATGATGTTACGTGCTCATTGTCTTTCACAAGGCTATTCTGGCGTTTCGAATGAAGCAGTGGATGCCATTATTGCTTATTTAAATTCCGGGATTACACCCGCTGTCCGTTATTATGGTTCCATTGGCGCAAGCGGCGATTTAATTCCGCTTGCATCCATTGCTGCAGGAATTATCGGTGAAAATGTCGATGTTTTGTATCGCGGTGAAATCATGAAATCGCCGCAAGCGTTGGAATTAGCAGGATTAAAAAAATTCCATCCGCAACTGCGCGATGGATTGGCCATGATTAATGGCACTTCTTTCATGACAGCCATCGCAAGCTTATCCCTTTATAATCTTTCCCGTTTAACTCGGCAAATGTTGATTGCTATCGCCATGGCGCTGGAATCGATGCTCGTCATTAGCAGCGGCTATCATCCGTTAGTTCATCACTTGAAAAGACAAACGGGCGAAAGCACAGTCAATGATTTTCTGTTAAATTTCTGGAAAGGAAGTCAATTAGTAACAGATCTCGATGAACTACGCCAATCCCATATTCAGGAAGATTCAAAAACGACTCGTCCTGTTCAGGATTATTATTCACTGCGCGCAGTATCACAAGGTTTTGGTCCATTTGAAGAAAATTTGGAACATGCCATTACCTGGATTGAAAATGAAATGAATTCCATCAATGACAATCCAATCATTGATCCTGATGAAAATAAAATTCATCACAGCGCCAATTTCATGGGATATTATGTAACCGATGCTTGCGATATTTTAAAAATGGATATTGCGCAAGCCTCAACCTGGATTCATGCTTTGCTTGCGAATTTAGTGCATCCCAGAAAAAATCATAATCTGCCAGCCAATTTAGTTGATGAGCCCGGAACCCAAAATGGTTTTCGTCCTATTCAATTATTGGCAGCAGCGCTCGCCGTCGAAAACCGCAAATTAAGTCAAACGCATCAATCACACACCCTGCCAACAGAAGGCGATAATCAGGACGTTAATAGCTTGGGAACTCACGCGGCGCTTGATTTTCAAGAATCAGTTGCCAATCTCGAACGATTAACCGGGATTTTGTTCCTTGCAGCAACTCAAGCACTGGAATTTCGCGGCATCGAAAAAGCCAGTCATGAGTCACAGCATGTTTACGAAATCATTCGCTCATATTCACCGAAAATCGCTGACTGCCGCCCAATGTCCGAAGAATTAAATTCGATTACGAACTTACTCGATGAAGAAAAAATATAAGGAACTTTATGTTAACTTTTCTTTTTCCGGGCCAAGGCTCACAATTTAAGGGTATGGGTGGAACATTATTTGATGAATTTTCGAATCTGACTCAAAAAGCTGATGCCCTTTTAGGATATTCTATCAAAAAATTATGTCTCGAGGATCCAGAACAACAATTAAATCAAACTCAATTCACTCAACCTGCCATTTATATTGTCAGCGCACTCAATTATTTAAAAAAAATTCAGGAAACTAATTTAAAGCCAGATTACGCTGCTGGTCATAGTTTAGGTGAATATTCTGCGCTATTTGCGGCTGATGTTTTTGATTTCGAAACAGGAATTAAACTCGTAAAAAAACGCGGTGAATTAATGAGTAAAGCCGAAGGCGGCGGAATGGCTGCGATTATGGGTTTGACTGCCGAAAAAATTCAAGAAATTATTGCAGAAAATAATTTATTAGGTATTACTATTGCTAATTTTAATTCCGATTCACAATCAGTGATTTCTGGATTAAAAAATGATATTGAGCATGCTCAATCTATTTTTAAAAATTTTTCTGCAACCTTTATTCCGCTAAAAGTAAGCGGTGCGTTTCATTCGCATCTTATGGAAACTGCCCATCAAGAATTTAATATCTATTTACAGCAATTTGTTTTTAATATTCCATCATTGCCTGTGTTAGCGAATGTGAATGCGAAACCTTATCATCCGCTGATTATTCAGAAGAATTTAAGTGACCAGATGACTCACTCCGTCCAGTGGACCCAAACGATTCGATATTTATTATCGCAGGGTGCGATGGAATTTGCAGAGATTGGGCCTGGGAACGTGCTTACAGGGCTATTAAAAAACATCCAGAATTGACCTAAATTTTTAACCTCACTGAACCGAAGGATGACAAAATTAAATTGCTTTACCACCCGGATGACGGGGATCATTGACTCCGGTTATTTTTTTGGTTTTCACATCTCGATAAATCGCTTCAACTGCTCCCCAGGGTTCTTCCGATTTAAACTGATAACCCATATTGGAAAGCGAGTGAATTAATTCAGGTGAAAACGCATTCGGCTCTAGATAAATTACATCCGGCAACCATTGATAATGAAATCGTTTCTCGGTGACAGCCTCTTGCATCGACATATGATAATCCAACACATTCAATATCGCCAAAAGCGTCGCCGTTATAATTCGCGGCCCACCTGGGCTTCCAATCACCATAACGACATCTGAATTTTTCATGATAATGGTCGGAGCCATCGAGCTTAATGGTCTTTTTCCTGGCTCTATTTGATTTTTTTCTCCCTGTTTTAACCCAAATTGATTTACACCATTAAGATCCGTTGTAAAATCATCCATCTCATCATTCAAAAAAAATCCCGTATGATCGGCAATGACTTTCGCACCGAAATAACTATTCAAGGTATAAGTGACAGAAACAGCATTGCCAAATTGATCCAATACAGAATAATGCGTTGTATGCATGGATTCGGGTTTAGAAAGCTCGATTGATTCCGAACGATGCGCTTTATCAGGCAAAATGGATTTTCGGATTTCTGCCGCATAATTTTTTGAAATTAATTTTTCAGTAGGATTTTTCACAAAATCCGGATCACCTAATTCATTATTCCGATCATAAAAACCTTGATGCATCGCTTCAACTATATAATGAATGGATTTTGGCGAGTTAAATCCGAACTTCTGAAGAGGATAGCCTTCCAAAATATTTAACATTTCGCATAATGTAACGCCACCTGAACTAGGCGGGGCCGCGGATAAAATAGTATAGCCTCGATAAGTGCATTGCACAGGAGATGATTCTGAAACCGTATATTTCGCAAAGTCATTTAAGGTCAGTATTCCGCCGTTTTGCTGACTTGCATCGACAATTTTTTTCGCTATGATTCCTTTGTAAAAAACATCCGGCCCATTTTTAGCAATTAATTTTAATGTATCTGCTAAATTGGTCTGAATAAAGCGATCACCCACTTGATAACTTTTACCATTTTTTAAAAAAATACTTGCTACATTGGGTTCGTCTTTAAAAAATGCCGAATAGGTTTGAAATACATCGACATCCGCTTTGGAAAGCAGGAATCCTTCTTTAGCCAATTTTATGGCAGGTGCCATAATTTTCTTTCGGTTCATGGTGCCATATTTTTTTAATGCGGTTTCAAGACCGAGGACGGTTCCAGGTACACCTATAGCGAGATAACCTCGATTACTTTTTCCCGGAATGGATTTACCGTTTGGATCAAGAAACAGGGTTCTTGTTGCGGCCATCGGCGCACGCTCACGAAAATTCAAAAAAATATTTCGCCCATCTGACAAATGAAGCGTCATAAATCCGCCGCCACCGATGTTGCCGCAGCAAGGTTCGACGACGGAAAGGGCATAACCAATTGCAACAGCGGCATCAACAGCATTTCCGCCCGCATGTAAAATCTCCGCGCCAACATCGGAGGCAAGATGCTGTTCAGTGACTATTTCATCTTTTTCTTCGGCTTTAGTTGTGATTGAGAATGTGATGCTGGCAAAAAATATTGAAAGAATTAATAAGAAGGTCCCTCTTTTTTTCATACACTCGTATTCCGTTTTCTGCCTAGAGCTATCATAACATAAAACACTTATGAAAATGTGATAAACGAGTTTTTGATGGCAGAAATATCTGTATTGAAATGGTAATTGTTACCACCTCGTTCTTTTGCAAAATACATCGCTTTATCTGCATTTCGTAATAACATATCTGTATCTCGTCCATCAATTGGGAACATACTAATACCGATACTTGCGGTTATAAAAATATTATAATCCTGAATATCAAATGGTTTTGCTAATGATGCACAAATGTTTTTGGCAAGTTCCGCAACTTGATCCGGATTATCGACATTTTCAATAATAATTGTTATTTCATCGCCACCTAATCTTGAAGTGATGGATTTTTCGGGGACTTTGCGAATAATTCGTTCGACAATTTTTTGTAAAAGCAAATCACCCACATGATGCCCATAAGCATCATTGACTTCCTTAAATTTATCAATATCAAGATAGAGTAAAGCTAATCCTTTATGTTCCTGTTGTACACGCAGAATGGCGCTGGAAAAACTCATTTCAAATAAACTTCGATTAGCAAGATTGGTTAAGGGATCATGTTTTGCTGCATGATCTAATTTCACATTGGTTTCTTCAAGCGCTCTTTTAGCATTCGATAAATTTTCTAATAACAAAATATTTTCATATTGTAATCCAAGCGTATTGGTAATAATGGTATGCGTATTGATTGAAATCAAGATGAGATAAAGTAAATACACCAGCAACGAAATACCAAACAAGACAAATTCCGATCCATCCGCCCAGATCAATGTTGCAATGAGGGGTACAAGTGATGTAATTAAATAAGCATAGGATGCCCATAAAATCCCAGACAACATCGGTACCGCACCCGCTGTCATCCCTGCAATAATAAAAAGTGTTAACGTCAATTGCATCAAATTATCATAAGGTAGTAAGTAACTGCATAAAAATCCCCAGCACATTCCGCTGAGCAATGCGCCGGTGATAAATAATCCTTTCCAGAGAGATATATTTACTTCAGGGAAAATACTGTATAAAAACATTTTTACTAATAAAAAACGCAATAACGTAACCATCCAAATAACGATATACCACGCGGTTAAAATCTTAGGATGGTGTCCTGGATAAAGCCCGACTAAAATGACGGTCGCGGCAAATAGGGCCGCAAAAAAACCTACATCATTTTGTTTAAAAATATGAGTAATTAATTCGAGATCAATTTTTTTTTGGATTAAAAGACTTAGCCTGCCATTCGGCACATTATGTCTCATAATGTTTTCATCGGGCACGGGTGCAGTCATAATATTCTATTTCCTTTGTTTTATAAAAAAAGTATTCCCTAAGACCATTATAAACCCGTTTTATCGCCTATAACGCGCTGATTTTACACTTAATCTTAATTGCTGCTCACAAATAGTGCTGATTTTGTGCGGGTTTTTAAGATTTTCTTAATCTTTGCAAAATAGGATAAGAGTTTGAGATCTTTTTCCAGGGAGGAAACCGTGAATTCCCATTATCAACCGTTGTCTTACGCCAGTATCAAGCAGATATTTGCTGGGCTATTAGATCAATCCAGTTCTAAGCGTAAGAAGGATATTTCATTTTTGCAGAATTTTTCTGTCCCGGAAGATCATCCCGAACGAAATAAAATTTTATTGGGGCTCGCGGTTTATCTCACTGAAAAAATTGCATCGGAATATCGACTTTCTTCTCCTGAAGGCAGCGAATTATTCAAAAAATTAAAATCGGAAATATTAAACCGTCCTGGCAATATCATGGATGAGCGCGAGCAACTAATTTGTTTAAATCATTTTTACCAGTATGCGAAGCAAAAAAAATTAGATCTGACCCATGAAAAATACAAAGATTCGCAAAAATTAAAGAATGAATTTAGATTTATTGGTGATCGTATCTTAGGTCGAATTCCTGAAATAAGAGCCGCTTTAAATCCGCGTCCTACCTATAAAAATTTGCTAAATGAATTCAATCAAAGTTATCAATTTTACGCAATGGATTTAGAAAAACGTTATACCAATCCTAATTACACCCATAAACAATATGAATTATTGCTCCGAATCATGAATGATCCTAGCGCTGATGCCATCTTTCTGGAATGCGCAGGCGTCCAATCAACGGATGATCCCGAATTTTTAAGAACAAAACAAAGTGTCATTTCCGGCGTTGCATTAAATATCATGGCACATATCGAAATAGAATATCAAACGTCTCTCTTCGGATCATTGTCAGCAGGATACATCTCGAGATCGCCTGAAAACAGCCATCTCTATCGCCTCTGTCAGAAAATCCTTAACGTAGCCCGAAGCACGGATGTGCCGGATATCCACAAATTGAGTTATTTAGGTGATGCTAGCGAATTCCTTGATACCTTAAAAAATGAAAAATGCGGTGAGAAAGCACTGGAAAAATTAAAATCCTATGAAACTGGAAAAAATTGGTTATGGCAAGTCACTTATTTTTCTGATGCGACCGATTTTCTTGATCAAACCAGCAATAAAATGGAACAAGCATTAAAATCAAAAGATTTTCTGCAACGTTGTTTCAAAAGTCTTTCCAATGCCGCCTTTTTAGGTTCGATTGGATTTGGTTGTTGGCAAATGGCTGGTATGTACGGTTTTGTCGAAAAAAAATTAGTAAAAGAAATCGGTAAATTGATTGCACGCGGGACAGCTTCAATTTTTGGTACAGGCATAGTCGGTAATTTTATACGTGGTCAAATTCCAGTAAAAACTATAATTAATTACCCCGTCACACTAGTACAAAAGATGGCTGGCACACCTTTCCCAAAAAAACCAAAAGAACGTATTTCAGAACGAACCGCAACTAAACGATTCGACCGGCAATTAAAAAAAGAAATCACTGCACAACTATCGGGAAACATGGATAAACAAATCGAGCGCGATCAGGAATGGTTTAGAACACTATTAGAATTACCCACCATGATTCCACCGGAAGCACGCTCTCGATTACGTAAGGCATTAATCGACGACAGCACACTCATGGCAGAAGAGGAGCAGAAAGTTGAATCAAGCGCTACATTAAGTCCTGCGGTTTAAAAAACATTTTTTGTTTGATTTCTTGCTGTGTGGCAAACGCACCTTGATAATCTGAGTGCGGCTGAAAAGTTTCGAGAAAAAATTTTGATTTTTTTTCATCATGGATTAATTCGATTTGTTGCGGATTTTGATCGAATGCCACAGTAAAATTTCCCAATGGCACATATAATCCTTCACCCACTGCTTTAATGAGTGCTTCTTTCGCTGCCCACAAACGATAAAATGCGGTGATCTGTTCTTTTTCAGATAATTTTTTTAATTCGGCAAATTCGCTTTCAGAAAAAAATCGTTTAGCAACGCCTTCTTTGTAATGATCACTCATTTTTTCGATATCAACACCCACTTCATCATGCAAGATTAGACCTAAAACCACTAATTCATCAGAATGGGAAATATTAAACTGAATTTCGCGATTGTCTTTCAGATAAGGTTTGCCGCGCGGACCATACTCAAACATAATATCCTCTGGCGGGATATCCACATATCGGCTTAAAACAGAACGCAATAAACCACGCGCCAAGGTAAACTTTTTTTTATCTTTCGGAAAATGAAACCGTTCAGCCCGTTGTGCTTCATCAGGACTGAGTAATTTAAAATAGGCACCTTCATGAGGCGATAGAGTTGCTAAATCAGCCTGCCAAAGATGAATAGAATGCTTTTCTATTTTCATGACTGACCTGTATAATGGGCCATTAAGATTAATGTTGGCATTATACCATGCAATCATTTCATTATAAAAATAACGAACTTTACGCAGAAAATGTCGCTATCCGCACTATCACGAGCAAATTTGGCACACCCTGTTATATCTACTCCCGCGCCCAGATTGAAAAAAACTGGCATGAATTTAACGATGTCTTTGGATCCGAACCGCACCGCATTTGTTATGCGGTTAAAGCTAATTCCAATCTTGCTATCTTGAATATTCTGGCAAAATTGGGATCTGGATTTGATATTGTTTCGGGTGGCGAATTGGAACGTGTGCTTGCTGCCGGCGG